>ULQC01028331.1_pt1 | contig 48380 bp, 59 predicted proteins | sample 1954091 | NCBI WGS metagenome assembly ULQC01 (sample SAMEA4835645, study PRJEB28245) | human gut metagenome | biome: gut microbiome; material: fecal sample | place: Denmark | collected 2008
TTAAAAAGCTCAAAGAAGTAAAGGATAAATTTGCAACATATAAAGAACAATTTAAGTCAATTGATAAAACATCAGAATTATATATCACCAAATTCGATTCTTTAAAAGGTTCGATATATGAATTTGATACTATTTCACAACTAATTTGTGACATCATTCGAGAATTTAAAAAGAAGAATCCAGCAAAAGAGGTTGCATTAATTATAGAAGATCTTGATAGAATAGATCCTGCCCACATTTTCAGGATGCTCAATGTTTTCTCTGCTCATTTTGATAGATATACTCCTGGACTGGTAGAATTTGATAAAACATGTGGAAATAACAAGTTTTGCTTAGATAAAATAGTCACTGTCTGCGATATTAATAATCTTGAAAATATATATTCCCATGTCTATGGAAAAAGTACAGATTTCATAGGATATATAAGTAAGTTTTCAAATAACAAAGAATATAATTATTCTTTAAAGGATAAAATAAAAGAATATATTATTAATACATTGTTAGACAAGAGCCTATTGAAATATCTAAAGATTTGCGACAATTTATCAGAAATAATTATGGCATCCATAGATAAAGAGAAGACGATAGAGAATAATTTGCGCATTATAAAGGAGCGCGTAAGCAAAATAAACAGTTTAATAAGAGTAAAAAGCATTGAGTTAAATCAAAAATTGTCGGGAATGTATATCACTTCTGATTCAGACTTTACTAAACTATTAGCTTTATTGAAAATATTTAAGCTCAACATTAATAGCTTAGCAATGGGCTATAACCACAGTGAGCTTATAAAAATAGTTGGGAAATACTGGGTACTAGCCCCCCTTTTCAACAACAATATCATATTTGAAGCTGATAAAAACAAAATAAATATCTTGTTTTATAAAGGAACAACATATGGAGTTGGAGATTGGCATCAATGTAATCCTATTTACAACTGCTGTAATGATAATCAAATTATTGATTTTGACCTATCTCATTGGAACACACAATCAACTGTTGCATCATTAATATTTAGTCAATTTAATAACATTGTAGACTATCTCAATAGAGAATTTATAATCTAGAACGAAACATTTTCAATATCGAATAATTATGAAAGGAAATAACCGAGGAATCTATATTTTAGTTGAAATTCCTTGGTCATGGAAGAAAAAGAAAAAATTAAAATTGATCCCCGGAACTATCGTATCCATGGGGACGAAAACAAGCGGCTTATTCATAAAAGCCTCGTTGAATGTGGAGCCGGTCGGTCCGTATTGGCCGACCGTGACAATGTGTTAATCGCTGGAAACGGCGTGTATGAGGAAGCTCAAAAGTTAGGTCTCAAAGTGCGTATTGTAGAGTCTGACGGAACGGAGCTCATTGTTATTAAACGCAAAGATTTATCTACGGAAGATGAAAAGAGAAAACTGCTAGCCTTGGCAGATAATCATACTTCCGATACTTCTCGTTTTAACTTCTCTGCTATCGTTGATGATTTTAATCTTGATATGTTAGGTGAATGGAATTTGAATATTCCTAACTTCAACATTGATGAAGATAAATTGGACGATTTCTTTAGTGGGAGTACTCAACCAGCTTCAAAAAAAGAAAAAGTGTTGATCTGCCCTTTCTGTGGAAGAAATGTATATGAAAAGGAGGATGACGATGAATAAACGAGTTATTACTTATAATCAAGTAATTGGTTTTCATTCCTATCCGGATGCACCTCCTTCATGCATTTATTTATCGGCACGGCATCGACACGTATTTGTAATACGATGCAAGTTTGAGGTATCACACAATAACAGAGAAATTGAAATTTATACGATGCAGAAAAAGCTAGAAAGCACTTTGCAGAATGAATTTGGATCACCATGTGAATTTGGTTCATATTCATGTGAAGATATTGCGCAATGGCTTCTAAATCGTTTTTCTAGTATGAATGAAGTTGAAGTATTGGAGGATGATTTCGGTGGAGCCGCTATTCAAAGATAATCTTAAAGTTCATTTTGCAGGATGCGAAAATCTGGATAAACTAACGGCACTTCATACTGTAGGAGTAAAGTATTTCCTTTTTACATGCTATCCATTCGTCAAACAAATGATTAATGGCAAGCTTTCAAATAAAAATAGAAATAATATCATTCCTTCATTAGTATCTTCTCTTGGTGAGCATGCAATAATGGATTCCGGACTGTTTACTTTAATGTTTGGAGCAAACAAAGGAAAACATGATGAAGAATTCTTATACACTTGGATGTTGAAGTTAGTCGAATTTGTGAAAGAAACAGGATTCACTGGAACATGTGTTGAAGTTGATTGCCAAAAAATTCTTTCCCCAGAAATTGCCTGGAAATTCAGAAAAGAGATGAAACGTCTTCTTCCTGATAACAGGATAATCAACGTTTTTCATCTAGAAGACGGAAAGAAGGGACTTGATCGCTTGATAGACTTCTCGGATTATATTGCAATAAGTGTTCCAGAGTTGAGAATACATAAGAATCGAACCTACAAAACAGATGTTGCCTATCTGACTAGATATATCAAGAAGAAAAAGCCTCAAATTGATATACATCTGTTGGGATGCACCGAATCCAAAATGTTGAAAGAGAATAGCTTTTGCACGAGTGCTGATAGTACAACTTGGAGTGCTATTGTAAGATGGCCGATACTTCCATTTGTCATTAATGGGAAGAAACTAACAAAACACATTAAAAATTTAGATGAATCAAAGTTATTAGAATTTTATGCAGAAAGTATCGATCAATTAGTAAAAAAGTATCGATTCAATCCTCGCTCTAAACCCACTTTGGCAAAAATTTGTTTGGCCGGTGAGTTATGTTTGCATGAATATGATTATTTATTAGGTAACCAAAGATGAAATTATGTACATAGTAAAAAAGCGTATTGAAATTTCAGCTTCACACAGTTTGAAGCTATCTTACGAGAGTAAATGCCAGAGCCTGCACGGACATAACTGGATTATTATTGTCTGGTGTCGTGCAAAGACATTAAATCAAGACGGTATGGTAGTCGATTTTATACATATCAAACAGAAGATCCAGGACAAACTAGATCACAAAAATCTGAATGAGATTCTTCCCTTCAATACAACTGCGGAGAATATGGCAAAATGGATTTGTGATCAGATCCCGGGATGTTTTAAAGTAATGGTACAAGAATCAGAAAATAATATTGCGTGGTATGAAAAAGATTAATGAAATTTTTTACAGTATTCAGGGAGAAGGTTATCGTACTGGTACTCCTGCTGTTTTCGTTCGTTTCTCCGGATGCAATTTGAAATGTCCCTTCTGTGATACACAACATTCTTCCGGAAGAGAAATGTCGGATGAGGAAATTATCAAAGAGGTTTGCTTCTACCCTACCCGCTTCGTTGTTTTGACCGGTGGCGAGCCGGGATTGCAGGTAGATCGAGAGTTTATCAATAAGCTCCATCAGGCAGGGAAGTTCGTTCAGATAGAAACAAACGGGACCGTCCCTATTCCAAGAAACATTGACTGGGTAACTTGTTCTCCTAAAGAAGGTAGTAAGGTTATTATAGTCAATCCTCATGAAATAAAGATCGTATATACAGGACAGGACCTATCAGCCTATGAAGCGATGACGGCAGCCGTGTATTATCTACAACCATGTTCCTGCCAAAACACAGAAGAAGTTATTAACTACGTAAAAGAACATCCTAAATGGAAACTAAGTCTACAGACACAAAAGATATTGAATGTGCAGTAAGAACAATCTTATCGTACATTGGTGACAATCCAGAACGCGAAGGATTAAAAGGAACACCGGAACGCATTGTCAGAATGTGGAAAGAACTATTTCGCGGGTATGATCCTGAACAGGCACCGAAAATAACAACTTTCCCCAATGGTAAAGATGGATTATCCTTTAATAGTATAGTTGCAGACTCTGGTAACTACTACTCAATGTGCGAGCACCACATGATGCCTTTCTTCGGAAAGTATTGGTTTGCCTATATTCCTAATCCGGAAGGAAGCATATTAGGCATCTCAAAGATTGGCCGCGTTATCGATTATTGTGCAGCCCGCTTACAAGTACAGGAGAGACTAGCTCAAGATGTCGTTACGATGATAGTGGATGCACTCGGAAAAGAACACCCACCATTAGCAGTTGGTATTATTATGGAAGGAGAACACTTGTGTAAAACCATGCGTGGAGTAAAAAAACAGGGAAAAATGCGTTCTTCTTTCTATTTTGATAATGGAAGGTTGCCTGAATTGAGGGCTGAATTATCACAATTTGCTAGTTTTGGTTAGTTTATGACAGAGAAGAAGAATCCGGCCGAGAAGAAAAAAAGAGGGCGTAAATCAGAGTACAGAATAGAGTATGCCGATCAAGCTCTAAAGCTTTGTTTGTTGGGTGCAACAGATAAAGAGCTCGCCGAATTCTTCTCTGTTTCAGAGCAAACCTTAAATAAATGGAAAAAAGACTATCCCGAATTTCTTGAGTCCCTAAAAAAAGGAAAGAATATTGCGGATGCGAACGTTGCATCTCGGCTATATAATCGTGCTATCGGTTATTCCTGTAAGGCAACAAAATTTGCAACATCCGAAGGAAGAATAACAGACTCAAAAGAATATATTGAGCATTACCCACCTGATACGACAGCCGCTATATTCTGGCTGAAGAACCGGCAGCCGGAGAAATGGAGAGACAAAAAAGAAGTTGATGCAAATGTGAACCTTGGTGATGAATTGGAAGGATTGAGTGACGAACAACTACAGGCTATAATTGATGGCAAAGAAGAAGAGTAAAAGACATATATTGATTCGTAAAGCAAAGGCTGCTACCATACTCCGCAAACGAATAGCAAAGAAAGACTTTTGGGCGTTTTGTTTGTACTATGATCCGAAGTTTTTCTCTAAACGTCTGTTCCTAAAAAAGGTCGCAGAAGCGTTCATGCGTGTGTATGAATCATATTCTGCCAGTATAATCTACCGTCTTGCTGTCAGTATGCCGCCACGTGCCGGAAAGTCTTATATATCTTCTCTATTCATTGCCTGGATGTACGGACACTTTCCGGAAGAGTCAGTTATGCGTAACTGTTGTTCGGATACTCTCTATAATAAACTATCATACGATACTCGAGATGTTGTGAAATCTAGGCGTTTTAAAGAAATATTTCCCGATATCCATTTAAAGGGTGATAAGCAGAATGTCAAGAGCTGGAGTGTGGAAGGCGCACGACAAGTATCCTACTTCGGTGGTGGTGTTGGTGGTACCGTTATTGGATTTGGTGCGTCAATGCTCGCCATGACGGATGACTTGTACAAGAGTCTGGAAGATGCATTATCGGATAATAACAATGAAAAGGTATGGTCTTGGAAGCAGGGTACGCATGACTCCCGTATTGAAGGAAGCTGCTGTATGATTGATATTGGTACTCGCTGGTCCTCTAATGATGTCCTTGGACGCATGGAAGAAGCCGGCAAGTACAATGAAATCATTCGTATTGCTGCGCTGGATGAGAATGATGAAACTTTCTGCGCCGATGTTCATACTACAGAATATTACAAGGAATTACGTTCTGAAACAGACGAAAGTATTTGGATGGCCGAGTATATGCAGGAACCGTTCGAGGCCAAAGGGTTACTATTCCCCAAATCGTCTCTCATGCGCTTCAAACTTGCCGATATTGCAGGGAAAAAACCTGATGGAACACTCGGAGCCTGTGATACTGCTGATAAGGGAGATGATGATTTCTGCGCACCATTCGCAAAGGTGTTTGGTCCAAAATACTTCATTACCGATATTCTTTTCACTAAAGATCCTGTCGAAGTCACAGAACCGCGCCTGGCGCAAATGGTTATTGATACAGAGTGCGATCAACTACGTATTGAATCAAACAATGGCGGGCGTATATTTGCTATCAATGTACGCAAACTTGTTACAGCTAAAAAGAAATCGTGTATGATTCAAGCCCGGGCAACAACACAGCACAAGGAAACACGTATCATCATGAAAGCTGGCTGGATAAAGAAGCATTGTGCTTTTCTTGATGAAACAGAATATTCTAAAGGATCAGACTACGGTCGTTTCATGAAAGCGTTTACCAGTTACAAGCGCGAGGGTGATAACGCTCATGACGATGCTCCGGATGGCATGACAATCCTTGCCGAATTTGCTGAAGCAATCGGTCTAAACCTCAAAAAGCAAACCCGTAAGGTGGGCCGTGGATAGTATCCATTCCTATAACTACATAAAGAATGTTGTAATCACATCCCAAATGAACCAAAGAATTTGGTTGTCTCTACTTTGTTCTTGATATAAGAACCATTTGATAGCATAAGCCACTCTTTTAAATACCTTCATTATTATTTATTTTTGAAGAATAGCTTTCGGTTAGTATCAAGGTTTGAAAAAGACCTATTATCCCCAAAAGCATGATTGGCTTCTGCTTCTGCGAAATACGTATAAATTTAGTGAACTTAAAAAGACAACATTAAAGCGCCCTCACAACTAAATGATTATCAATAAAATAACATTTATCAGCTGTAGAAACAATATCTTTTTCAGCACTTTTCCGACACTTTTACCGCCAAAAAAGGACAAAACAATGCACTTGGTCGGTGATTTTTTTCTGAACATATATTTTAAGAGAAAAGTATATGCCAGACATTAAGGATATTCTGAAAAATGAAGATTTCGGTAGCATAGTAGGTGATTTATGTGTTGATACCCGTGAAAATCGTAATCCTCGTGAATATATGGAGGAATACAATGGAGACAGAACCCGTCGTAAAGAATCAGTTGGGTATCGGGAGCCTAAAAAGATTGCTGTATATTCAGATACAGAAGTAGAAATTGACCCCGAAACAGGAGCCGAAAAGCCAAAGAGACTAGAAGACAAGACTGTCGATGTAGCTAAGGTCGTAACCAACCTACCTAAAAAGATCGTCCGCACATCTGTTGCTTTTCTGTTTGGCGGTGAAATGACTATCACAGCAGAAGATTCGAATGACGGATTTGATGAGTTTAAGAAGGTCTATAAGCGAAAGCTCAAGATGCAATCGGTATTGAAAGAGTTTGCTCGCAAGGTGTTATCTGAAACCAAAGCAGCTATTATATTCTATCCGGTCACTAAAGATGATGGAAAAAGCCAGTTGAAGGTTAAGATTCTATCTACTCCCAAGGATAGTAATGTCGAATGTGAATTTTATCCACACTTTGATGAAGACGACGATATGGACGGCTTTATCTATAAGTACAATGCAGAAGTCAATGGCCGTACTTGCGAATGCGTGAAAGTCTATACGAAAGATGTTATTTACTCCGGTATTATGGACGGTGTTTGGCAAGTGAAAAAGATAAAGAATCGTTTTGGCAAGATTCCGGTAGTATATGCCGAAGTCTATTGTCCGGATTGGGAAGATGTCGCTAATTTGATAGACAAGAAAGAAATGAGACTTTCCCGCCTATCAGATACTAATGACTACTTTTCCGAACCGATACTGAAAACTTATGGTCTGGCTAATCTTCCGAGCAAAGAAACTGTAGGCAAAGAGTTAAACTTTACTATGGAAGTAGATGCGGATACCGGTAATACATATCATGGTGATGCAGATTACTTAGCATGGCAACAGTCCTGTGAATCCGTAACACTTGAACTTAACCAGTTAGATGATGCAATACATTCCGGATCTTCAAGTCCTGATTTATCTATGAGTAAACTAATGGGGCTTGGCAACCTTAGTGGTACCTCACGTCGTTTTATGTTGATTGATGCAGAGATTAAGGCATCTGAACAAATGGAGATATTCGGCCCGGCAGTTCAACGTACAGTGGCAATAGTTCAGGCTGGAATGGCTAATATTACGCACACTAAATATGCATCGCAATTAAATGATAACTACATTGAGGTTGAGTTTGGTAGCATTCTCCCACAAGATCTAGCTGAAGAACTCAAGAACCTTGAAACTGCTTCTCAATTCAATAGCAAGGAAACGATTATAAAGAATTCACCATACACTGACGATGTGGAAACAGAATTGAATCGTAAGAAGCAAGACGAAAAAGAGACTGCACAGAATAATTCATTTATTGGAGCAACTTTATAATCTATGCCCGGACTTTCTTTCTACGATAAACAACATATACAGAAAATTGCTGCACAGCAGGCCGTAATAGCCAATATCTTTAATCAGTTTATACTTTCTGTTTCCCCGTATCTCCGTAAATGGTCTGATGCGGGGAAAAACAATGTATGGATAAGCAATCAGGGAATAGAGAGTGCAGTTGACCGGGAACTGCTGAATCTTGAATCAATGCTATATGCTAATATCTCTGCATTTCAAAAGGACGGTTGGGAACGAGCAGAAAAAAAGAATGATGATTTTATTTCCCAGTTCATCAAGGGAATGTCTATTTCCAGTGCAACAAAAGATGGTATGTTCGCTCATAGCTTATCTGCATTTGAAACTCTAAAGAACGATATAGATGCTAACGGATTCAAGTTATCTGATAGAGTTTGGAATATTACGCAACAAACGAAATCGCAACTCGAATTCTATCTTGATAGTGGCGTAGTTGCCGGACGTAATGCAAACGGAATCAGTAGCGATATACGGCAAATTTTGCAAAATCCCCAAAAACGCTTTCGCAGGATCCGGAATGAGAAAGGTGAATTGGTATTATCACAACCAATGAAGAATTATCATCCAGGACAAGGTGTTTATCGTTCAGCATATAAGAACGCTCTCCGGACATCTGCAACAACTACGAACATTGCTTATCGTAGTGCGGACTATGAACGTTGGAGCAAACAGGACTTCATATTAGGTATTGAGGTACATCGCTCGGCCAATAATCGAGGACCGTGCAAGATCTGTGATGCGATGGTAGGTAAATATCCGAAAACGTTCAAGTTTACAGGCTTTCATCCTTTTTGTATCTGCTTTGCCACTCCTATCACCATGGAGCCGGAAGATTTTGCTGATTTCTTGCTAAATGATACGGTTCCGCAAGAGCAGGTTATTACTGATATTCCCCAGGCAGCAAAGGAGTTTGTTAGCGAGAATAAAGACGGTTTACAATCGGCTTTCTGGTATAAGGATAACTTTACGCAAGACGGGAATGTAAATGAGCGCCTAAAAATAGTTGTAAAACAGCCCGAGAAGTCTAAACAATCTGTAATTGAGCCGATATCTCCTTTCAAAGAAAGTCAGAGCGTAGAAGAAGCTCAAAATTATGCAACGAAGTTAGGTGTTAAATATGCAGATTTTTCCGACTTATCATTGGATATTGCCAATGCATTAAATGAAGCATTGCAAACACTTCCCCAGGAAGATATGCCTTTATTTGTTGGAAGCGCAAAGAATCTGCAAAATCTATCAGGGTATGCTATCAAGAAGAAAGGATATCATGGCATTACAATGGAGAATATAATAAGAATCAAAGAAAATGAGATATGGAAAGTTGAGAATGGTACATTAGTTGGTATAAATGCCAAAAGTATTAATGCGATAACAAAAGCTAAAGCCAAAATTGAAACTGAATATATGGCAAGGACAGGGCATCATTGGCGCTTTAATACTGACGGTAAATCTACAACTTTTCATGAGATAGGGCATGTTTTTGACCAAAAACACTTAGTATCATCAGATTCAAAATGGCAAACTATCGCTAAGAAATGGGCGGAAGAGTCTCAATGTGATATTCTTAAAACACCATCTGAAGCATTTGCTGAAGCTTGGGCGGCTCGTAATACAGGAAAAGAACTTCCCTCATATATAACTGAATATTTTAAAGAATTAGATAGACAATACTTTAATAAAAAATCATCCATACCTAAGCGCATCAAAACTGATGCAGAAAAGAATGATATTCAAAAAAGATGGGACGACCGATTTGTAAGAAACTTCAACCAAGCCAAAATAGAACAGAAGATTGGTGTAAAAAAAGGCAAAGAAATGACCTTCGAAGAAGCTAATGAGTTACGGGGAAACATTAATTATGGAAAAGCAAGCGAATATAGTGTAAATTGCCAGTCTTGCGTAGTTGCTAATGAATTGAGGAGACGTGGATATAATGTTACAGCTCTACCAAATCTTCAAAAGACAGGGAACATTCCATATGAGTTATCAATGCGGACCAATTGGGCATGGATCGACCCCAAGACTATGGTTATCCCTAAAAAACAGACTGCAGGAGGCATATATGATATAACAAGATCGGGAGCTTTAAAAAGCAAAAGTATAAAAGAGTTAACCAAAGAATTAGTTGAACTAGTAAAAGAACCGGGAAGATATCATATTGATTTTGCTTGGAAAGGCAAGAATTCTGGGCATATTATTACTCTGGAAAAATTACATAATGGAAAAATAATAATATATGACCCACAAACTGGAAAGATGAAAAATTGGAGAGAACTATCAAAGGAAATAAGTTTGAGATATGGAGTTAATGTATTACGTGTAGACAATTTGTTGGTAAATACTGATATTATTGACGGAATAGTGAAAAAATTATAGTAATGTATCTACATGGTCTTTAGGCATGGAAGTCATTCCCATTATATCTTCTGATTGAGTATATGGTGCTAACGTAGCAACACTATCTTTAACAAGGATAAAGCGAGGATAACCAATACAACATCCTGCATCTTCTTTCCGGGATACTGTATATGCTAAATAGCCGTTCCATTCTCCATAATAGGAAACTTGATCGAATCCATTTTGAAGAGCGAGTTCTTTAGCTTTCTTTCTATATTCTTTCTTCTTATTATCCATGTTGCAAATATAGTCATTGATTCCGGAATAAAATATATAAGCAGGAAAAATTTACTCCCCTTATATTTTAATAGAAAATCGTTATGACAATCATTGATGCAATTAAAAAGGGCTTGAAAGCCGCAGGTGTAAATGAAAAGTACGCTGTAAAGGTTCAGAAACTCTTCAAAATCGAAAAGGAGGATGATATTGATACTTATATTGCCTTGTTCAAAGACAATATTCTTCCTGATCTTGAAAACACATCCGCAATAGAAAAAGCGAAAAAGGATGCTATTGCCGAGTATGAAAAGAACAATGGTATAAAGGATGGTAAACCTATCAAATCGGCTAAAAAGACTAAGAAAACAGTAAAATCCGAAGACGATGATGAAGAAGACGATGATGAAGACTTCGAAGATTTGCCCGCATCTGTAGTTAAGCTATTGAAAGCCCAACAGAAGCAAATCTCCGAGTTGACCGCATCGGTATCTTCTGTCGTATCAACAGTCACAACTTCCACGAAACAGGCATCAGCCAGAACACTATTTGCAGATGCAAAACTCCCTGAAAAGTGGTTTAACCGTATTGATGTCAATTCTGAAACTTCTGTTGAAGATCAGATTAAAGAGTTGCAAGAAGAATACGCTGAAATCAGACAGTCGGTAATAGATGATGAGGTCGCCGGTGGCGGTTACAAGCCTAATTCCTACAAGCCCAAAGAACGTTCTGAAAAAGAATGGCTAGAACTTATGGAAGACGAAGAAAACTCAAATAATGGAACTGCCAGTCTTGGCCTCGATGAATAATAACTAATAATTAAAAGCTATGTTCAGAAAAAAACAAAAAGAATTTCAGTATGCTCCCGGAATCGAAAAGATTATTGAGGACATTCAGGGCGGTGGTACTATTGCCCGTGCGGAACTGAAGGGAATCATTGATGAACTTCCTCCGCTTGTTATGGTAGGTAAGGATGCTAACGGTCTTTATCATACTGTTAAGACCGGAAGAATTACGGCAGTTGCGGATGCTGATGCAGTAACTATTCAGATAGCAAAGAATCATGTGTTTAAAGTTGGAGAGGCTGTTACTGTTGGTGGTGCCTTAACTGGAGCTGCTGATGTAATCTCTGCAATCGACAAGACCAACCCAGGCTACGATACGATAACCCTTGCTGGACCAATTGGAGCTGCAGAGATAGGTAATGTATTAGTTCTTGTTACTGCCAAAGCTGATGCCAAAGCCGCCAAGTTCAAATATGTACCAGAAGTTATTACAATGAACAAGGTTGATGTAACGGTTGCTAACCAGCAATCAGGACTTCTGGTACGTGGTACTGTAAATGAGGCAGTAATGCCCTACCCTATTGACGAAGCAATGAAGGAATTGCTTCATTTTATCCGTTTTGTGTAATCCATTAATTCATAATTATGTATGGAAAGAAGTTTAATTAAACAAGTGAACCGTAAGAATATGGGTGCCCGTCTTAACTCGCGTAAAGTTAAGCCGGTATTCTTCCCTAATTTCTTTGGTGTAAAGCAGAAGAACTCTCTGAAATGGGAAACTCTTACTGGCGAAAAAGGTGCACCGGTTATCGCTGATGTTATTTCATTCGATTCTTCCGCACCGCAAAAGAAACGTGAAGTTATCGGCAAGATGTCAGGTGATATCCCTAAGACTGCCGTAAAACGCGGTATGAACGAAAGCGACTGGAACGAATACCAGCAACTTAGCCGGGATTGTGAAGGTGATGCAGACTTGAAATCAATTCTAGACCTTGCTTTTAAAGATCAAGACTTCGTATATAACGCTGTTCGTGGCCGTTTCGAATGGTGGTGTATGCAATTGATGTCTAAAGGTGGCTTCATTCTCAATTCAAGCAATAACAATGGCATTGTTACCGAAGAATTTGTAGGCTGTGGTATGCCTAATGAAAACAAGAAAGTTGCTGCTGTGGATTGGTCTAAGTCTACAACGGCCGACGGCTTACAGGATATTGAGGACACTGTGGTTGCCGCTTCTGCCGAAGGTGTTACTATCAAATACGTAGTAATGCGCAAAGACAGATTTGCTCTATTGAAGAAGCAAAAGGCTGTTATTGAAAAGGTAAAAGGCTGGATCAATCAGAAAGAAAAACTGACTATCTCCAAAAAGGTTATCAATGAATACCTTGCTGCCCAAGAGAATACGGAAGGTGTCCAGATTGTTCTTGTAAGTCCGTCTGTTCGTATTGAGAATGCCGCTCATCAACGTACTACTGTAAATCCATGGGAATCCGCTAATATTTGTTTCCTGGAAGATTTACAGTGTGGCGACATTCAGCATGGTCCTATCGCAGCGGAACATTCTGTTGAATACAAGAAGAAAGCTACAACGCTGAAAAAAGACTTTGTTTTCATCAGCAAATGGTCTGAACTGGAACCGTTCAAGGAGTGGACTAAAGCGGAAGCCAACGCAATTCCTGTAATTAATGATCCTGATGCAATGTACATCATGAAAACTGATGGCCAAGCATGGGAAGAAGGTGAAGATACTGAAAAAACAGATGAAGAGTAAACTATATGGCAACAATCAGAGAAACAATACTGGAATATCCTTCTATTGAGGATATGGAAAGCTTCTTAGATAAGGTAGTCTTCGTCAAGCGGGGCATCAACCCCGAAGCGGAATGTACTACTGAAAACATGAAGCAAGTTGGTCTTTGTGTCGCTGATACGTACGCCATGTTAGTAAACTCACAGGATTTCAGTGAGAATAAGCTTTCTATCACTCATCCCCGTTCTTTCTATGTCCAGACTGCAAAACAACTGTATATAGAAAACGGGGAGCCGGAGAAAGCCGGTAAACTCGGGAAACGAATCATTATCAAAGGAAAGGCTGGTAACAGATGGTAAAACGATATCCACATACAGCGATAGTCACTATCGACGTTAACGGAAAGACAGTAAACGGTGAATGGGTTCCGGGGAAACCGATTGAAATATCCGTTCCCGGACGTTATGATCCTGTAAGTGATGGTACTGTTGTCTATAAACGTAATTCTGCTGGTGATGAAGCGCAAGTACATGGCTATTTTTACACCAAAATCCAACCGCCGGCAGACAGTAAGTTTTTGCGTTTGAAAGTTGATTCCAAAGGCGTAGATGTACCAATTATTTGTTGGGAATCTTATCAATCACATTCAATTATCAACGTATGAAAAATGGCATGACTCCCCTATTCGACCAACATTCACTAGAACGTTGGTTCGATCACTTTCAAAGCAAAGCAGAAAACAAAATACTTGTATTGCTGCAGGCAGGAGGTGAAAAGTTTATCGATATAGCTCGCCGGAACGGCTCATATAAGGACCAGACTGGCAATCTTCGTTCATCTATCGGATATATAATTGCGAAAAACGGAGAAGTGGTTGCAGAGAACTTTACTGAAAGTGAAAAAGGAACTGATAAGACAACCGGTAAGTATAAAGGGCGTAGGCTTGCAGAAGAAGTATCTCTGTCTCATTCCGGTGGTTATGTGTTGGTTGGTGTTGCAGGAATGGAATACGCGGCAGCCGTAGAAGCTAAAGGGTATGAAGTAGTTTCAGGAGCTAATACGCAATGTGAGAAGTATCTAAGGGATACGTTGAAATCAGTTTTTAGCAAGATTTGATTATGGATGAATTCGACGCTGTTGATATAATCTATAATGCTGTGGTCGCTGCGGGCACCGATGTTATGATTTACAAGGACAAATCGGAAGCAGGCTTAACCAATGAACATATCGTTATCAATCATCTGCAACTGAATGAACTCGACTTCATTAATAAAGTGCCTATCAACGTCAACATCTTTGTTCCTTTGAATGAAAATGGTATGCCCCAACGTCAACGCATGAAGGAAATTAAGCGTAAAGTAAGAAAATCGCTTGATTCCATTAATAGCAATGACGGTATATGTAAAGAAGTGACAGTTCTCTGGAGTGTTCCAATGCCGGACTTGAAAGAGAAATTCGCTTGTACAAATATTAGACTAGAAATTTTAATAGATCAATAATTATGACAGGAGAAGTAAGACCTATCGCTATGGGCGTAGGTAAAATTAAATTTGGAACAGTCGGAGACGGTGTTCCAGGAGCGGCCCTCAAAGATTTTCCTCTTCCGACAAAAGGAAGTGTAGTATTCAACTTTGCGGATCCTAAAGAAGTAAAAGTCGAAACGGAAGGAAGCGATGAACCTTTGTATGTTGAATTTGTAAAAGATACAACAGATTACATCGAGCTCTCTATTCCTACTCCTTCTAACGAAGTACTTAAAGAGTTAGCAGGTGGTGAGATTGATACAGCTGACGGAAGAAACATCTGGAAGAAACCAATCAACGTTCCTTCTATCTCAAAGACATTCCAGTGTGAAACATTACCCAAAAACGGTAAAAAGGTAGTTTATACCGTAGTTAATGGTAAGATTACTTCTAAGATCTCACAAGCTCCCGGTTCCGAGCAAGCGGAGTTGTTACTTGTACGTGTATATATGCAGGCAGCTATTACAGCTTCCGGAGAAAAAAAGGCTGCTTTTATGCGTGAAGTTATAAGCGTGTCTGAAGGCGGAGAAGCCCCGGAAAATCCAGCAAATCCCGAAGGCGAAGAAGTAGTAGAGTAAAAAAATGGTTTCCTGTGTAGCTTAGTTGGTTAAAGCACTACATTAGTAGAAACCGGTGGTTCGAATCCACTCACAGGAACAAACTATTTGAAGGATGGAGCCGAAAGTATTAAAGGTTAGTCGCGAATAACTGGACATATTGTCAGGAAGTACAACTGACTAGGCTCCTTGATGAAATTTATGAGTATAAAAAACTTATTCCAACAAGAATCTGATTCTGTTACAGAACAACCTGTAAGAATCCCATTTGATTTCTCTAACCGAGATTCTATTCCTAATGGAAAGGACCCAGGTAATAGTATTGTAATAAAACCAATTACCGTCCGGACATGGTTTAGAATCCGTCCGCTTCTTCTTGAAATTGAAAAAGAAGATATTGATAGGATGATTGTAAAAAAGGGAGAGCTGCCAGAAGATTTTCCCAAAATTATGGATAAGTACGGAGAACTGCTTCTTGATATCGTATGCTTAGGTATTCATAATAAGCCAAGTGATCCGCCAAAATGGTTTAAACAAGCTCTTGCAGACAATTCCACATGGGAAGATATACGCATATTATTCAATGCAATTATATATCGAATAGGATATCACCCTTTTTGTACCTCTATCACGATGCTTCGGAACGTGAGCCCATTGCGAGAGACGGAGATAATAGCCGCTCGGAAAAATCTACAAAGCTGGAAGGATACAACCAAAGTAGATTCTTAGTTATTGTAAAAGAAGCTCTAGGATTGACTTTTAATGAGACGCTGGATAGTAGCTATGGATTAATAGAGATATTGCTTCAGGAGTACTCCTTTGTAATGAGGGAGCGAAATAAAACGACTGATGAAGACGGAGAAGTCGAAGGACGAGACTATGAATGGATAGAGCTACCAAGTTTTGATAATCCAAACGAGAAGATCCGGATGAAAAGATATTATGATATTAACGGGAAAGTCAAAAGATAAAGTAATTTGCCATTGTGTTTATATATTAGGTTAACTGTTTTTTTATTAAATTGATTTAGAGTTGTTTTTGGTCCCTTGTGTCTGTGAAGATACAGGGGATTATTTTTTCATTTCTTGAAGCATCTGATTGAGAGAAGCATTATCCTGCTGTAGATTTTTAATCAATCTTTTCTGATAAGAGAGCATCCCTTCAATTCTTCCTTCACTCTTCCCTTTCTCGTAGGCAGCTTTAATCTCTTCTTCCGTATAGCTACTTTTATTCGCTATGGATACGTTTTCATTTTCCTTGGTCATGGCGCTAATGAATAGTGATTTATATATTATAGAAAAAGGCTATCTCTCCCCTTTTATTCCGACCAAGGAACATAATCTTTCATTTACACTAGGGACTATGCAGCAAAGGGAATTGATAGCCTATATTGTGATATTGTAGGCTTGTCAACTCCCTAGAGTAAATTAAAAACTGTTCCTTGGTCTTAGAACACTGCAAAGATGCTCATTCTTCCTGAAATAGCCAAATTTTGGCTCCTCTTTATATTTTAAGAATAAATGCTATATGGGTATTCAAAACAAAGATGGAGCGTTGTATTTCGCAACAGGCATAGATAATTCAGGACTATATTCCGGGCGTCAGGAAGCGATGGGAATCATTAAGGCAATGGCCAGTGAAATTACCGCTTTCGATGTATTCGGTGGGATCGGCATTAGTGCAGGTATCGCATTTGCCAGAGCTGCCAAAGGTGCATACGACTTTGAAAAACAGTTTCAACAAAGCATGAAAGAAGTTGCTACTCTTTCAAATGGAATTAAAGGCAGCTTAACGGATTACATGAATCAAGTTATGGAGATAACTCGTACTATCCCCGTTGAAGCAAACGAAGCAGCCAAAGCTCTCTATCAGATCGTATCTGCCGGACATGACGGAGCCAACGGAATGAAAGTGTTGGAAGCATCCGCAAAAGCTGCTGTTGGTGGAGTAACCGATACTGCTACTGCAGCTGATGCTATTACTACAGTTCTAAATGCTTATAAATTGGATGCTTCTAAAGCCCAGGAAGTTTCGGACCAGTTATTTACCACCGTTCGATTAGGTAAGACTGATTTCGGTCAACTAGGCAAAAGTATAGCCCAAGCAGCACCTATTGCTGCATCATTTGGCATTGATATAAAAGAAGTCCTGGGCGCAGTAGCATCAATCACCAAACAAGGTGTTCCCACTTCGGAAGCAATGACGAAAATACGTGCTGCTATCTTAGGTACAGCCAACCAGTTGGGAGACGCTGCATTCAAAGGACGTACTTTCCAAGAAGCATTACAACTTATTTATGACAAAGCAGGCGGTTCATCAACCAAAATGAAAGAATTGTTGGGTACCGATGAAGCACTCCAAGCCGCTTTAATGCTTACTGGTGAAAAGGCCAAGGAAGCAGCTTCCGATCTAGACGAAGTTAATAATTCTGCCGGTGCAGCAGAAGCAGCCTTTAAAGAAATGGCTTCATCTGCCGAAAATCAAATGAAACTACTTGGCAATAATATAACAGCTACCCTTCGTCCCCTTGGAAAAGAGATTTTAAAAGAAGTATCTTCTATTGCTACTTCTTTTAACAAAGCCTTCGAAAATGGAGATGCACAAGAATCATTAAGAATATTGGGAACATTGATAGTAACACTTACTAGTGCTTTTATTGGCTATAAAGGCTCTATTATAGCTATAAATGCTGTTAAGAAAATACATATTTCATTGCTTGAAATGGAAAAATATGAAATGACATTGTACCAGAAAGCTGTTGAAGCCGGAACTGTATCTGAAAATGTCCTTACTGCTGCCCAAGTAAAACAGATGGCTACAAGGAAAGCAATGATTACAACAATTAAAATGCATACGGCTTCCCTATTAAAGAATACTGCAGCCATGTTGGCAAATCCCTATATTTTAGCAGCTGCAGCTGCTGCAACTCTCGGATATGCAATTTATAAGTATGCTACCCGTGCAACTGCTGCAGAGAAAGCACAATACCGATTCAATAAAACAGTAAAAGAAAGCCAACAAAGAGCAGAAGATTATAAGAATAAGATTCAAGGTCTTGTATCTATAGCACGAAGCGATGCGGCTGCCACTACAGAAAGATATAAGGCTCTGCTTCAACTGCAACGTTTAATGAAGTCCGTTTTTAAAGATATGGACTTGAAGAAGTTGAAAGATATGGATGATTTAGAATTAACAAATAAAATAGCAGAAGCAGAAGCAAGAAGAAATGTTGTTATAGCTAAGACTAATTTAGTTATGGCAAAACAGCGCTTACAAAAAATAGACAACCAAATCATCCTAACAAATAACAGAAATGGGTATACTGGTGCATTAAAAGAAGATAGAGAAGCTGTTGCTAAAGAGGTGGATTTGTTACAAGGTGAGGTTGACAGAGCAGTAAAGGTACATTCTATATCTATTAAAGCTCATGTACAATCCCAAAAAGAAGCCGCTACTCAAAATAAAGCCTTTTGGACCAAGCAAAAAGATGATGCAACGAAAGCACTAGATTCAATAGCTTCGGCTCAAAAGAAATTGATGGATGCTGGAAATTTCAAAGGGATTGATGCTACTGTCGTTACTGCTTACAAAGAAAATATCAAAAAACTAAAAGAAGCAGAGAAAGAATTAAAAGTTTATGATTCATTTTCCAAACAGGATGATAAGGCACAAAAATTACGTGAAGAACAAGAAAAATATAAACTCCTGTTAGAGAAACAAAAGTTTGAACAGGAACGAATAAAAGAAGATTCAGCAAATGAACTTGAGCAGATTGAAATCAACAAACTTAAAGAAAGCAGTGAAAAGGTTCTAAGACAAAGAGCACTCAATCATCGGCTAGAATTACAGGCTATTAAGCGCGAAACCGAGGATAAGAAACGGAAAGTAATAGAAGATGCACGAGCTGCTTTTGAAATCAATCCTCAAAATAAAAAGAAGGTTTTTAATGCAGATGTTTTCATCAATTCAGAATCTACGAAAAAACTGTTTGCTTCATTCGATAATATAGCAAAAGAAGCTACAACCGCTACCAATACAAAGTTTGATCGCGGAGATGATTTATCTGACCTGTTAAATCAGTATCAGGATTATACAGACCAGCGTCTTGCGATTGAACGAAAATTTAATGAGGATATTGCAACGTTACAGGAACAGCGTAAACAAGCTACGAAGAATGGAGATACAAATCAGGTAGAACAGATAGACCGTTCCATTGCTCAAGCAACGAAAAATAAGGGAATGGAGTTAATGAAACTGGACTACGATAAGTTGAAAGAATCCCCAGAATATGTTCGCGCCTTCGAAAACTTGAAAGAAACTTCTTCCGAAACTCTTAATTCCCTTTTAACGCAATTAGAGAATGCAAAGAGTACAGCGGCACAAGTTCTATCTCCTGATCAACTTCGCGAATATACGAGTACAATTCAATCCATCATGGACGAATTGGATTCCCGTAATCCGTTTCAGTCATTATCTGATAAAAAGAAAGAACTAGCGGAAGCTGAAGAAGAGCTAGCCAATGCGCAAATCGAGTTAGAAAATGCTCGGATAAAAGCCGAGGCTGTGAAAGGAGGTGCTAAATTTGAGAATGGGATCAAATCCTCTAAATACAATCCGGAAACAGGTAAAATAGAATCGACTAAAGCCTATTTGTCCGAAGCGCAGGCCTTGGAGCAAGTTAAAAAGAAAACTGAAAACTACAACGCAGCAAAAGATAAGGTTGTCAAGAAAGACAACCAAGTTAAAAAGGCAGAGAAAGAAGTCAGAGTACAGATATCAGAACTAGCGGACACAATAGATGAACTTGGAAAAACGATCGGTGGACCTGCTGGAGAAATTATCTCTTTGATTGGTAATATCGGAGCATTTACAATGACTGCTATGTCTGGCGTTGAATCAGCAGCAAATACATCAGCGAACGCTATTAGTACAGTTGAAAAAGCGTCTGTTATTCTTGCGATTATTGGCGCAGCAATGCAGGTAGCAATGAAAATCTTTGATTTGTTCGGAAAAGACGATACAACGGAGAAATACGAGAAAGCGAAAGAAACGTATGAGTCTTATATCAGTATTCTTGATAGAGTAATCGAAAAGCAACTGGAATTAGCTGAAACTCTTACAGGAGATAATGCCAATGCCGCCTATGAAAAAGCACTTAAAATGGTAAAATTGCAAAGTGAAAATGCTAGGGTTTTAGGACAACAGTATCTAAATTCTGGTGCATCTGGGAAATCACACTCGAAGGGATATAGTGAAGTTGAAGATATGTCCTGGGAAGGTTGGAAACAAGCAGCGGACACACTAGGAATGTCTATTGATGATTTCAAAAAGAAAATGGGCGGACGTATGACCGGTCTATTTGATTTGACAGATGATCAACTTGCAAAGCTTCAGGAGAATGCAGGCATATTTTGGTCACAGCTAGATTCCGATACACAAAAATTTGCCGATCAAATAGCAAATGGTGTCGCAAAGGTTGCGGAAGTATTAGAACAACAAATTGCTGATACGACTCTTATTGATTACAGCTCTCTCCGCTCTGACTTCCAAGACTTGCTTACTGATATGGACGCCGATAGTGCTGATTTTGCAGACAACTTCGAAGAATATATGAGAAATGCCATTCTTAATTCCATGCTTAAGGAGGATTATATGGACCGGTTGATTGAATGGAGGGAAAAGCTATATAATGCAATGGATGATGGTATGACCGAGGATGAATATAATGCATTGAAAGCCGAAGGCCAACAGATTGCCAATGAAATGAAAGCTAAACGCGATGCATTATCAGAAATATATGGTTTTGGCAAAGATGATGATGAAGAACGTGAGGCATCAAAGAAAGGATTTGCTTCTATGTCGCAAGACTCTGCAGATAAGCTAGACGGTAGTTTTGCTGTTATGATCTCTCATACATATTCAATTAATGAAGGTGTAAAGCATCTCCAGTCTAATTCGGATAAAATAGCGGAAAAACTCGCATATCTTTCAAATTTGGATAAATATATGGGAGAAATAATGAAATACAATGATATTGTTATCACTTATCTATCTGATATAAGCAGCCATACAGCACGGCTTGAAGCGATTGAAAAAGCCATAGAGTCTATAAAGCTGGGTATTGATACATTAAACACAAAAGGCATAATACTGAAGCGATGAAAGGACAATTACTAATAGATGAATTAGATATGTATACCAAACACGGTATTTCAATTATAAAGGGGAGCTACAATAATCTTGTTGCCTTCCCTACTTTGAAAGATCCGGAGAAAAACGACTGGCCGGAGGAAGACGGACAAGAATTTGATCTTTCTGTGGTTGCCCTCGACACAAGCGAAATTAGTATAGAATTTGGATTTAGAGATGACTTGGGATTTGGTGGATTAATAGCGCTCCTTTCCGATATGGGATACCATAATTTCCGTTTTCCGATTCTTGGTAAAACATATCGTTTACGTTTGTTATCACAGAATAGCTATACAATTTATCCTAGACTTGAAATAGCGAAGATAGTTTTTGCAAACGATTTTCCTCATGAAGCAAATTATGAATATCAGGACCCTGTTAATTCTATCGCTATGCCAAAGGGTTATGAAATAGACAATAAAGATTTGTCCGATTATGGCGTAATAGTTCTTCCAGGTAGTAATGCCGAGATATTGAAAACTCCGGCAGTAAAAAAGAACCTATTGCAGAATTTCAAACGTCAAGATGGAGCAATCTATGACGGTGAAGTTGTGAAATTCCAAACCAAAGAAGTATCTCTCAAATGCCTGATGCGGGCCGGGAAGATTGAAGCGTTCTGGCGTAATCGCAATGCCCTACTCTATGATCTCACAAAACTGTCTGCTAAGGTCGATGATGAAGGATATGAGTATTCTGATGCTGAACGTATATTTTATTGTGATGAGTGGAGTGAAAGCTATCCTTGCTATTATAAGAGTTGCCAGACAAACAATTTTCTTCTTAATAATGGGGTATGGTGGGAATTTACCTTGAAACTTGTATTTACTAGTTTCCGGATTGGAGAAACAGACTTCCTGCTTGCATCCGAAGCTGGAGAATTTATCATAACAGAAGATGGAATATTTTATATTGACTTAAAAAATTATGCCAATTAAAAAGAAAAAAATCAGCGAATTAACGCTTGCTGATAGCATGGTAGGATTGTACACTATTGGCGTTAAAATGGTGAATGGCGTACAAACAAGTGTAAAAGTTAGTCTTGAATTCATAAAGAAAGCCTATGATGACGTAGTTGCAGCAACAAAGAAGGCCAATGACGCAGCAAAGGCGGCTGATGATTCCCGAACCCAAATAGAAGCGAATGAAGATACTCGACAACGCAATGAAGCTACTCGTATCGATGCTGAAAGAAATCGTTCAAATGAAGAACAAGCCCGGTCAGCTGCAGAATCAGTACGTATCATAAATGAGAATACCCGTAAAGCAGAGGAAGCAGCTCGTGCGACCGCTGAAGGGCAACGTGTATCTGCAGAACTTAGCCGCGTTGAAACAGAAAATAAACGAGTGTCAGATGAACAAGCACGTAAAAGTAATGAAGATGCACGTAAGACCGCTGAAACAGGACGTTCTTCTGCAGAATCGGAACGTGTGAAGGAAGAAGACAAACGAAAAGCGGCTGAAACAACACGTTCTACAGCTGAAACAGATCGCGTAACAGCCGAAGATGAACGAAAAGAAGCCGAATCCACGAGAGAAACGAATGAAACTGCACGTGTGACAGCCGAAGATAATCGCGTTACTGTCGAATCTGAACGCGTATCTGCTGAAACAGACCGTAAATCAGCGGAGACAGCCCGAGTATCAGAAGAAAACAAAAGAAAGTCCGCTGAAACAGAACGTAAATCAGCGGAGACAGCCCGGGTATCCGAAGAAAATAAAAGAAAGCAAAATGAAGATACCCGCAAAGCTGCAGAAGATACTCGTTCCTCAAATGAGACTAGGCGTATCTCTGCTGAAACAGAACGTGTAGAAGCCGAATCCCAACGTAAGTCAGAGTATAGCGGTATTATACAAGAAATGACATCTGCTACAGGAGATGCTACCGCACAACTAGAACTTGTAAAAAAAGCTACGAATGATGCAAATGTTGCCAAAAACGCATCAGTTGAACAGACTGCTCTTGCAAAGAAAGCTACTAATGACGCTAACGCAGCAATTATAAGTATTAATGCTGCCAAAGAAGAAACCCAACAAGCAACAGAAGAGGCTAACGCTGCCAAAGTTGCATCGGAAGCCCAAACAGCTTTAGCGAAAAAAGCTACTGATGATGCTAATACAGCCAAAAACGCATCAGTAGCGCAAACAGCTCTTGCTAAAGCTGCCACAGATAGCGCAAATGCGGCAGCACAGGCCGCCAATAACGCAGTTTCTGGAGTTGATGCTAAAGTAAAAGCTGCAGTAGATGCACTTGTAGCTGGAGCACCGGAGGCCCTCGACACGCTTATTGAATTGGCTAATGCCCTTAATAATGATCCGAACTTCGCCGCTACCATGGCAACAGAGTTAGGGAAGAAAATCAACGTTTCCGATATTGTCAATAACCTAACAAGTGGTGGTACTGGCAAGGTCCTTTCTGCCGAACAAGGGAAGGTTTTGAAAGCAGCTTTGGATACACATAACCATGCAGGAATATACGAACCTGTATTCTCAAAAAATACAGCTTTCAATAAGAACTTTGGCACAACTTCCGGAACTGTTTGCCAAGGAAATGATAGTCGACTAAGTGACGCACGTACACCTAAAGCGCATACTCATAAGAAGTCTGAAATAAGTGATTTTCCAACTTCTATGCCAGCAAGCGATGTGCCTGCATGGGCGAAAGCTGCAAGTAAACCATCTTATACAGCTTCCGAGGTTGGTGCGTCCCCGTCGAATCATACTCATACAGGGGTCTATCAGCCAGCAGGAAGTTATGCAGCGAGTTCGCATAAACACGAAGCAACGGATATTACTCCGGATAGTACTCACCGCTTTGTTACTGATGCAGAAAAAAGCACTTGGAATGGTAAAGCTGCAGGTAATCATAACCACGATTCAGCATATCAACCTAAAGGTAATTATGCACTGTCTTCACATAAGCATACAGCAACAGATATCACGGACGACTCTACACATCGTTTTGTCACAGATTCAGAAAAATCTACTTGGAATAGTAAGGCGGCAGGAAATCACAACCACGATTCAGCATACCAACCCAAGGGTAGTTATGCTGCAAGTTCTCATAAACATACAGCGACGGACGTTGAAGAAGATTCGACTCATCGTTTTATGACGGATGCAGAACGTACAAAACTTAGTGGAATAGCCTCCGGAGCTAATAATTACTCTCATCCGGCTTCTCATCCAGCATCAATGATTGAAGAAAGTACTACAAGAAAATTCATGACGGATGCGGAGAAAACTTTACTAAGTTCTCTCGGAACTAATGCAGCATTGAAAGACTGGTCAAATGTTACGACACAGAACCTCGGTCAGAATGGTTACTGTAAGTTTCCAAATGGATTGTTAATTCAGTGGGGAATGTCCCCCGGTGTTTTGGGAAACCACAAAACAATACTGCCTATTTCTTTCTCTAATACAGACTATATTGTAACTAGTACTATTCAGGGTATGGACACATCGCTAGTTATGTTTAGCACTGTAATTTACACAAAGTATACTGGGTACTTTTATGGATGGGCAAAAATCGAGGCGGGAACATGGACTTCATGGAAATTTAACTGGATAGCAATCGGTCGCTGGAAATAATTTAAAAACAAATATCATGAAGTATTGGAAACAAGGATTTTATGACGAACCGGTAAACGGTTCTGTAGAAATTACAGAAGAGTATTATAGCCAATTATTAGCCGGACAATCTGCTGGATTACTCATAGTTGAAAGCAAAAAAGGATATCCGATCTTAGTTGTGCACGAGGCTAATATCGAAGAAACCAGAGCGCAAAAACTTGATGAATTACGATTGTTCGATTCATCCCAAATAGTGAATCATTTTAGTATTAATAATGTATTCGGTTGGTTAAACAAAAGCACCCGTGTAGGGCTTATGAATTCAATCAATATTGAGAAAGAAGCTGGACGATCTGAAACAAGTATCTGGATTGGTGATACAAAGTTTGTCTTATCAATCGAAAGAGCTATTGACATGTTACAACAACTAGAATTATATGCCCTTGCGTGCTATGACACAACACAAAGGCATATCAACGCTGTCAATCAATTAGAAACAAAAGAAGAAATTGAAGCATACAACTTCAAAACTGGTTATCCCAGAAAGCTCAACTTTACCGGATAACCTATCGTATAATCGTAGTTTTCGATTTCCTCAATAGTCTGCAATGATCTGACTGCTGCGATGTGCGATTGTGTCACATTGTAGCAGTTGAGCGCATACAGTTCTAAGGCATTCAACATTGCTAAAGCGTCAGGTATAGGGATAACATACTTCACTGCATCATACCACAGGATTGTATGCGTTTTCCCTGCATTTTTCTCAATCGAAATTGAGTTAAATAATCCAACACGTGTGGATTTGTCTAACCACATACTTTCCCCTTCAATTTTAAAAGAATTGACATCGATCGATTTGTCAAATATCTGTATTTCAGATATTTTCATTTTTCGCACTTCTTCGATGTCGTACTCATATTCTACCAAAACAGGGTATCCATTCTTACTTTCAACTATCAGTAAACCGTTAGACTGCCCATCTAATAGCTGATTGTAATGCTCATCCGTTATTTCTACTGAACCATCTACCGGTTCATCGTAGAATCCATTTTTCCAATACTTCATAATATTTGTTTTTTAATTATTTCCAACGCCCGATCGCAAACCAGTCCCATGATTCTTGTGATAATCCAGTAGTACCCCCACTTGCATAATTTCTATTCAAATAAAATCTACTAACTGTTTTATTTATTGCCAAAGGAGATGATGAATATACGGCGGAGTCACTACTAGGTTTATATACAGTTGCAAATATTTTATATTCAGTATTATAAAAAGATGTAGGCATAGTCACACTATACGAAGCTGTAGATGAACCTCCAACTCTGCCCCATTGTACAAGTAATCCATTATTGAATTTTGCATAACCGTTCAAGGATAGGTTTACGCTCATTGCGTTCGATAGATCAGCTAAAGCATACGTAGTCCCGAGAGAACTTTGCGCAAAAATGACTACAATAATGGCTACCAATTTTCTACTAAAGTATATCATTTTTATTTCGGTATTAAATTATTTTACTTCCAACGGCCAATTGCAAACCAGTTTATCCCTTCTGTTGCATAAACATAGTATTCAGATCCATATGTAGCAACTGGAACCAAAACAAAATAAGTTGTATATTGCGTCTTAATCTTACATGACACAACTGAAATACTATCTACTGTACTATCATAAACTCCAACTATTGCTATGTATTTGTTATCATAAAAAGATGTGGGTAAATAGATACTCCTATTTCTGTATGAAGAAGCTAAATTCCCCCATTGAATCATCAAACCATCAGGCAGTTTATAATATCCATTCTGTCCGAGGTTCCTTGTAACAACATTGGAAAAATCTTTCAATGCTGCGTTGGTCCCGAGAGAACTTTGCCAAATAATTGTGGCAAAAATCAATACTATTTTTCTACTAAAACAATTCATAATCAAATTGATGTTATAATATTTTCTACTTCCATCTTCCTATTGCGATCCATCCGAATATCTCCCCAGCTTCAATTGTTGGACCTACCGAATAGACTTTGAAATAAGATATATTTTTCCCATTTATCATTTTTACTATCGAATTCATAACAGAAGAAATAGCAGTAGTTACTACAACATATGAGGTATTATAAAAACTAGTAGGAAAGTAAACTATTTGATTTACGCCATTTCCTCCAGTTCCCCACTGAATCAATAACCCATCCGGTAGCTTATAATATCCGTTCTGGGATAGGCTTTTTGTTGTTACATTGGAAAAATCTTTCAATGCGGCGTTCGTCCCGAGAGAACTTATGTAAAAAATGACCCGCAATAGATAAAATGAATACTATCTTTTTGAATAGATGAATCACTCTGTTCATTACACTTATGTATTTATATTTTATAATATAAATTCAAATCTAGTGATATGATAACTTTGCATAATGGTGATAAGGAAATAGAAATTGAAGTAAAGGATGAAAGCTACTCTTATGAAGCTATCATGGGAGAATATACACTCACTTTGTATTTTTCTCATCCTGGATACTTGGAAATACCGGTCGGCTCTTGGTGTGACTTCTATGGGAAGCGTTATTCTTTGAAGAGGGATAGCAATTTCAAGAAGAACGGTGAACGTAACTTCGAATATACTCTGATTCTGGAAACTGGGGAGGCTGATGCTATGCTGTGGAAAGTACGTCATACCGTTGACAGAAGTATTAAATTCTCATATACAGCCAAGCCACATGAACACCTACGTCTACTCGTTGAAAACCTGAACCGTCGGAGTACCGGTTGGAAAGTCGGTGATTGCATTGAAGGTACGGAAAAAGTAATCAACTACAATCACACCTATATTCTTGATGCTTTCAATCAACTTGCAGAACTATATGAAACAGAATGGCAGATCATTGAAGAAACGGTTGAAGGAAAACAAATTAAGACTATCCATCTGCGTAAAGTTGAGTATAACAAGGAGAACCCTTTGAAACTGTCGTATGGTAAAGGCCACGGTTTTAAGGTCGGTGTTGGTCGCGAATCCGGGGAGATACCACCCGAAATAATTTTGGTAGAAACTACAGATCGCAATATTGATTATTCTACATACGGATCTAAGTACCTGTTACTTCCAAAGAATAAGACTATCCGATTTGATGGAATCAAATTTGAGAATGAAGAGGGCTTCGATTCTACTAAGGCGCGTATCTATAAGACCGATGCGGATGGAACTTGTGTCATGCGTGCCGATAAAGAACTTACAACAGCAAAGGAAGATAGTCTGGACTGTACAGCTATTTATCCTTCCCGTGTCGGTACTGTCAGTGCTGTTATTGAAGTGAACAAGAAGAATAACTTCTTTGACTTTGTAGATAAAGACATCCCGGAAGAGTTGAATTTCGAAGATTGTCTCATAGCTGGAGAAAGTATGACTGTCATTTTCCAAACCGGCATGCTTACAGGCAAGGAGTTCGAAGTAAAGTATATCCATGAAGCGAAAGACAAGAAAGAGGCACGTCGATTTGAAATTGTTCCGCAAGAAATCGATGGGATAACAATGCCGGAACCGGAAGTCTGGCGCCCGAAGGTTGGTGATACATACGCAGTGTTCGGAATGCAATTGCCGAAGGCTTATATCTGTAATGACAGCACACAAACAGGTGCGAGCTGGGAAGCTTTCAAGGAAGCAGCAAAATACCTGTATGAACATGAAGATAAAGCATTCATATTTACCGGGACATTGGACGGCATTTGGGCTAAAAAACGCTGGTTGGAGATAGGCGGTAAAATAGTACTCGGAGGGTATGTTGATTTCTATGATACGCAATTTCATCCGGAAGGTTCTCTTATTCGCATGATCGGAATCAAGCGCTATATTAATAATCCATATTCTCCGGAAATAGAGTTGTCAAACGAACCAGTCAGTACATCTGTTTCAAGTGATCTGAATAAGATTGAGACGAACAAAGTAGAGGTAGATATCAAGCATAAGGACGCCCTGCAGTTTACTAAGCGTCGGTTCCGGGATGCAAAGGAAACGATGTCCATGCTTGAAGATGCACTGCTGAACTTCTCCGGCTCTGTCAATCCAATAACCGTTTCAACCATGCAACTGCTTGTAGGTGATGAAAGCCTGCAATTCCGTTTTGTCAATTCAAAAACGAATCCAGTTCAGGTATCTCACAATATTACTTATAATGCCAGCACAAGAATACTGAACGCTCCGGCAGGAATCCTTCAGCATTTAACACTCGGCATTAATTCTCTTTCTTCTTCTCATAAGGCAGACGAATATAAGTACTGGGATATGGCTGAATACAATTCTCCGGCACTCATTGACCCCGAAAAGAAGTATTATCTATATGCTAAAGTTGGCAAGGAAAATCAAGCCGGAACATTCCTCTTGAGTGAAACAGCTATTAAAATGGAACAGATAGCTGGATATTATCATTTGCTCACCGGAGTGCTTAACAGCGAGTATGAAGGTAGTAGAAGTTTTGTTCAGTTATACGGATTTACTGAAATTCTGCCGGGCCGCGTAACAACAGAAAGAATCCTTTCGCCGGACGGTGATACATATTTCGATCTGGTAAAAAGTGAGATAGGCGGTAACATTCAAATAAAAGCAGGTTCTTCCGGATTGGAAAATCTGTCTGAATGGGAAGCTGCTCATCAGGAAATAAAAGATGCAGCTAAAGCGGCCAAAGATGCTGCCGATTCAGTGGAAGGACTTCATAACTATGTAGATGGAGCCTTCGCTGACGGTCTTATAGACGAAGCAGAGGCAAGAGCTATTGAGAAGTATATCAATACTGTCAACAATACCAAACAGGCTATCGAAGCAACTTATAATAAACTCTACACGAATGTTTATTTATCCGGCTCTGCAAAAGTTGGTTTGCTCAATGCTAAGGTTACATTGATGGGAAGTATTGAGAACCTTATAAATGCTATCAATACAGCCATCGCTGACGGACAGACCACTGTAGAGGAAAAAAGAGATGTAGATAATAAGTTTACTCTGTTTAATTCAGCCTTAGCAACTTTCAATACAGCTGTTGAAGAAGCAAATAAGGCAATACAGGATAAACTAAAGGAATATTCCGACGAGGCACTGAAACAAGCGATACAAGCTTTAGAGGATGCAGCGAACGCTGCTAAGGCTGCGCAGGACGCTGCCGATTCAGTCGATGGCTTACATGATTATGTGGATGGCGCATTTGCGGACGGTATCATTGACGGGGCGGAAGCGAAAGCCATTGAAAAATATCTGAATACAGTCAAAAATACGAAATCTGCCGTTGAAGCTACATATAATAAACTATATGTGAATACCTATCTGGAAGGTTCTGCAAAAACAGCCTTACTTAATGCCAAGGTTTCCTTATTTGGTGCTATTGATAATCTTATTGCTGCAATAAATACGGCTATTGCAGATGGACAAACGACTATTGAGGAAAAAAAGAATGTAGATGATAAGTTTACTCTATTCAACTCTGCTTTAGCTAGTTTTAATACAGCTGTTGAAGAAGCAAACAAAGCTATTCACGACAAACTGAAAAGCTATTCCGATGAGTGTACAGCCGATTTGAAAGTACTCAATACTCAAATCTCCGCACAAGTAACTCGAGTTGACAGCCTGACGCAGCGGATAGATACTGCAGGTTGGATTACTACAGCTGACGGTAATAAGATATATGCTTCTAAAGAACTGGAAAACGGCAATACGCTTATATCTTATATTAACCAGGCAGCAGGTGAAACGACGATTCATTCATCTAAAATTAATTTGGAAGGTGCTGTTACAATCACCGCACTGCATAGTGATCTGCAGACAATGATTAACTCCAAGATTGATCGAGACGGATTGGGTAAATTAGCATTTGAGGATGCAGTCGAATATGCAAAACTTGGTACTACAATTGTTGTAGGCGGGTATTTGAATACTGATTTGATAAAGGTTCGCAGGATAGATGCTGACTCCGGGTTCATAGGTGGTTTTACTATCGAAAATGGACGTCTCGTTTGGACGCGTTCAGGGTATTTTGGCGGAACATCTCGTAGTTTGAAATTAGGTTCTGGAACGGCAAAAGAAGGCGTTGTTAACGTTACTTTCAATGCAGAAACAGACGGACGTTTTGGGATCGCATCTATTGGTTCCAATTTTGGTGGAGCTTGTATTTATGCTTCCAGGAATCTAAATGCATCAGACAGAAGCTACCCACTGGCTAGTACAACATACGCCGGCTTTTTTGATGGAGGAGTTTATGTGAAAGGTTCTTTATCGAGTGAATTATGCCTTGCCGATAATTTTGGTTGTATTACAAGCCGGAATTCAGATGGAAGTATAAACTATTACCAAGGAATTGATTTTGATTTTGGTAGTAATATGAAGTTCAGAAAAGGACTATTAGTATCAATCGCTTAATATTAATGATTATGAAATTAAATTTAAACAAACCTTTAATAGATTTTAGAGGTAAGGAAGCCATTAAAATAGTCAATGGCAAGGAACAGAAGCAGTTTCTTCGTGATATGGTTTCGGAAGCGCTTTATGCTGCCGGTATGAATCCTCAATCAGGTATGGATATGGCAAAAAAACTACGTGCCTACAATATGCTCCAACAAATCATAAATAACCGAGGAATACTTGAGATTACAACAGAAGACGCTACTCTCTTAAAGGAGATTTGTGCAGATGTCTTTACGGCAGGTGCTTTCGGGCAAATTAATGAACTAATTGAAGGAGGAGGTAAAGAATGAATATTACATCAACTAACAGTACTGCCACAACTAAGGTTACGGACGCTATCAGGATTAAGTACAGAATGTCAACCCGTGGTACCGAAGCGGTGAAAGATATTACTGCCGAGATTGTCAAAGATGAAACGACTGTCGGCTTCTTCAATATTTCGCGAAATGGAGTAACTGGATTCTCGCTACATGAGGCTCATGGGCTAACCTTTGGCGAAGTGAAACAAGTATTTCAGACAGCTATTGATGATTGTAGCGAGGTATTAAAATGAAAGATACGATATGGGAGTAAATGAGTGGATAGCAGTACTGGGAGCAATAGGTGGTACTTCAACAATCACATGGCTTGTAACCTTTTGGGTAAATCGTAAAACAAATGCTCGCAAGGAAGATGCTACGGCTGATAGTATGGAAAATGAGAATGAACGTAAACAGGTTGATTGGTTGGAGAAACGTCTTGCCGAACGTGATGCAAAGATTGATGCAATCTATGTAGAACTCCGTCAGGAACAAGCTGAGAAGCTCCAACTCATCCACGATAAACATGAACTGGAACTTAAACTTAAAGAAGCCGAGATAAAGAAGTGTGATGTGCGTGGTTGTAGTAAACGTCAGCCGCCAAGTGATTATTAATTAAAATGGGAGGAAAAAAAATGAAAACTATTGATGCAATTATCATCCATTGTTCGGCCACGCGTGCCGGACAGGATTTACGAGCCAAAGATATTGACCGGATACACCGGGCTCGGGGATTCAATCAGATTGGTTATAATTTCATTGTTGATCTTGACGGAATAGTTGAGAATGGGCGACCGTTAAGCATTGACGGAGCGCATTGTAATACCAAAGGATTTTCAAAGTCTTCGTATAATAAGCATAGTGTTGGCATCTGTTATATCGGAGGCTTGGACGCATCTGGAAAACCTGCAGATACACGTACTCCAGCTCAAAGGACAGCACTACGCGAATTGGTCGCAAAGCTTTGTAAGGAATATCCTATAATTGAAGTACTCGGACACCGTGATACTTCGCCGGATCTGGACGGCAGTGGTGAAGTAGAGCCGGCAGAATATATCAAGGCTTGTCCCTGCTTCGATGTCAGGAGTGAATTTTCTAATTTTCTTCGTAATACAGTGATCCGGCCATGAAAGCGCTAATCTATATAACCATATTCCTGATGTTGGGAATATGGTTTACCTCCTGCAAGACTTCCCGGAATATGGAAACTCAAAAGCAGGTAGACTATTCCGGTGAATTGAGTCGTATTCAAAGTATAATTGAATCACTATGGCTGGATGTGAATAAGCAGATAAAAATTACTACTGACAAATTGAGTGATTTGAAGATTGAGAATAAAACAGTTTACTTGTCTGCTCCAGATTCAACAGGGAAACAACATCCGATTAAAGAAAGTACTACTACTGCATCCAAGCAGGATCAGGAACGAACAGAAGTTGATGAAACATTGTCTATTACTTTACAGCAGTTCTCAAATCGACTTGATACTATAAGTAATAAGGTTAATGTTTTGCTAAATCAAAAAGAAATTGTCGTAGAACTATCATGGTGGGATTTACACAAAGATAAAATATATGTAATCATTATTTTTATTGCTATAGGGGTGCTTGTGTATATATACCTAAAATAAATATATTTTAGAAGTGGCTATTTTTTGTGTTTCTATGTTTATAAACATAGAAACTTATTTAACGTTGGCAGGTTGTTTTTTTATTTTTGCAAAAAATATTTATTTGAAAAGATATGGATACAAAATCATTTTTTGAAAAGTCTAAAAAACAGCTTAATATATTAAATAAAAAAGGTTGGTTAGCTAATATTTCATCATACAATAATGAATACATTTGTCCTTTGTGTTTGAACAAGTTCACTGCTGAACAAATGGATGAATTGTCACAAGAAGATGCACCACAAGACAAATTAGGAGGTAAAAGAATAGCCTTAACATGTAAAAAATGCAATAATACGTGTGGCTCATCTATGGACTGTTACTTGATAAATAGAATTGAAAACTATGAGAATTCTATTTTTATACCAGGAACAAAAAGGGACGTTAAAGTTAAAGTTGCTGATAAGACTTTTAATGGTCAATTAGAAGTCTGTAGTGATGGGCGAATGATAATGACTAATAGCTTTAAACAGAATAATCCTACTTTATTAAGTGAATATATGAAGCAACTAGCGGAAGATATGGCGCTGTCCATTGAGAATAAAAATAAAAAAGTAGATGATACACGCCTTTCTGTTGCGTTGTTGAAAAATGCATATATCATACTTTTTGCAAAATTCGGTTATACCTTTCTGATGGATGAACTTTATGATACTATAAGAGAGCAGATTGAAAAACCTGATTCAGAAGTTGTTCCTAAGCTATGGAAGATAACTACAGAACGAATGATTCCTGATGGTGTATATTTGATGTCTGATTGCGATGGTTTTTTAGTTTCTTACACCATTAAAAAGAATATTGAGTATTATGTTTTGGTAGCGATACCTTTCCCTAATGTTTCATTTGATGAAATAGTAGCTTATCTTACAACCATTGGACCGAATAAGCCTATGACGTTAAAAAAAATCACTAATAGAGATTATTGGCAAGATGAAAGTGCTATTGAATTATTAAGAAAAGAAATATTTCTAGAAAAAGGAGTATAGGTATTGACTGATGGTAACCAATGATACAGTAAAAGCTATCCCCCCAAAAGCTCCAATAGGAAGAGAGAAGTAATGGCAGAAGAAAATAAATATGCCCATGATTCCGTTCAGGAGTTATGAAATTTTTCATTAACTTAAATGAACCTCTAGTATGAATAGAATTATAATTATTGGCAACGGTTTTGATTTAGCTCACAATTTAAAGACTGGATATAAAGATTTTATAAATGATTATTGGGCTACTGTTGAAGAAGGGGTTTATGATCAATACTGGCGGATGTTAGACCAACAATATGGAGGGGACAAACACCCTCTTAATGACTATGAAGATCAGTTTATAAAAATTGGAAAAGAATATGATAAAACCGGAGTTAATAAAGTTTGTTCTTCTTATAAAGAAGATAGTCCTTTATGGAAATTGCATACACTAATTGATGAGCATAATAATGATCCTAGTTCAAATGTGACAGTTACTTTAACGTTCACAAATCATTTTTTTGAGCGTATATCTCATCAATGTTCTCTTGTGAATTGGGTAGATATAGAAAATGAATATTATAAGGCATTGAAAGAGCTACTTCAAGAAGAAAATTACCAAAAGCAAAACGAAAGTATCCATACGCTTAATAAAGAGTTTGATAGTGTAAAAAGATTGCTAGAAAAATATTTAACTAGGATTACTGAAAACACAGAACTGAAAAAACATCAATCTATACAAGATGCTTTTTCAAGTTATGTAGAATTTGAAGAAGTTGCCACTTGTAAGCAAACTGCATTTATTAACTCTTTTTTTTCTAATATGGATATACGTTTTGATTTTGACATTGACCGTCATGGAGATCTTTCATATAATGAATGCTTGACAAAGGATGAAGAACTGAGGTACTATATTGATAAGAAACTTAATAATGACAATTTTAAAAAAAAGAATCTTATACCAAACACCTTGATTCTAAATTTTAATTATACAAAAACGGCAGAAAAATTATATGTTAAAAATGAAAATGACAAGATTATTAATATTCATGGAGAGCTTAACAATGAAAATAATCCCATTATATTCGGATATGGTGATGAGCTAGATGATGATTATGAAAGAATAGAGAGATTACAGAATAATGATTTTCTAGAGAATATTAAATCTATAAGATACCATAAAACCAAAAATTATAGAAGTCTTTTGGAGTTTATTGCATTAGGGCCATATCAAGTCTTTATAATGGGGCATTCATGTGGAAACTCTGATCGGACATTATTAAATACTTTATTTGAGCATGACAATTGCCTATCTATTAAAGTCTTTTATCGACAGTACGAAAATAGGACAGATAATTATATCGATTTGATAAAAAATATATCTCGAAATTTTAATAATAAGCCTAATATGCGTGATATAGTTGTTAATCGAGAAAGTTGTTCTCCTTTGGTGCCTGTAAAAAAAGAGGTAGCCGAATAAGCTACCTCTTCAATTATAAATAGTCTTCTCCCAATCGTCTAACACGGTTACATCCCACCGCGGAAGATCCGGATTAATATAAGTTACTGACCTGCCATACACAGAGAAACTTTTTCCAATAAACTCGTCGATAGCTTCATCTTCCCCTTTTTGAAGACAGATATTCATAAAAACATGCATTTCATTCCAGTTTGTAGGCCCAATGAACAAAGATTCAATCAAGCGGCCTTTAACAGGTACACCGATAACTTGCTCTTTTATCCTATCAACTAAAGAAACTGCTTCTTCAAATGTCATACTTGTAATTTTAGAGCAAAGATATAAAAAAAACAGATGCCCTCTCCCCTATCATATAAAAGCTATTTCAATCTGTGGAATTTCAGTATTACATATTTCAATTCTATTAAGAAAGATATTTTTGTAATTCTTCGATTGCCTGTGATGCACTTCGAACTACCACATACTTATTACGGCATGATTCCGCTTGTTTTTGAAACTCCTTCTGTTCTTCTGACTGTTTCCCTACCTTCGTTTTAAACTCTATACAGAGAGAAGCAAAACCCTTTTTGGGAATAAGTACGATCACATCAGAAACACCAGGCTTTACTCCTTGACGTTTCAGGTTAGCAGCTTCACGTATATGACGGCTTCCACCGTTCGGAACGGCAAATATAAGTCTGTCAGGTATATTAGGGAAATATAGAGGAATAAGTTTAAAGAACTCTGTTTGTATTCGAGCTTCCTCGTTATTATGTACTTCTTTAGAGCGCGTAGGATTACGCTGATCTGCATAACAATTATAACACATAAAGTCGGTACCGGTTTTAATAACCGATACCGTTTCTTTTCCGCATAAAATGCACTTTTCTTTAGTCATTTTCGCAATAAGGTGTCTTAGATTCGATTCCATATTTTTGCAGTAACTGTTTACTAACATATATAACTTGTCTACAGGTTTTTTCAGAGAACATTCCGATATGTGTATATTCTTCTGGAAGTTCTAATACAGACGAGAGCCATGTATAAGCTTCTGTTCGCTTCATTAACTTGAATCGCCATATCTTATCGAAATATTCGTGTGCTTCATGTTTGAGCACTCGGAGCTGTTTGTTGGCTAATCTGCCTAAAGCCTGATCGGTTCCTTTATGTACACCAACATAAGCATTGCAGGTACGGCAGATATAAATCATACCGTAAGATTTGCCATATACAATGGAACTATCCATAAATTCTGTATCTTTTCCACAATACGGACAAATTTTGCCTTGTATAATAAGTTTATGTCTATTGGTGAGTTCGTTCATTTCTAATTAAAAACAAAGCAGAAGAGGTGCTGCATAGCAAGATAGCCTTTAAACTACCTCCCCGAAGGTTCGAACTTCTTGAGCAATTTCCGTGACTTACTGTACACATTCGGCTTTGTTTCATTTCTCTATTGTTTTACTTTAATTCTCTATACGCTTCATTTACATATTGTCTGAATCTCCCATGAAATTCGTCTGCCAAAGATTTCTTCATAAATCCACTAATATCAGCAGACCAATAATTACTTTTAATTTCTTTGTTTAATTTAGAAAGAAGTTCTTCCATGACCTTTCTGTTATGCTTCTGTCTTTTAGATGCTCTTTCTTTAAACCAAAATAAAATCTTCTTCATATCTTTCTTGTTATACGTTAAACTTCGGTATTGGCATCCAGTGGGTAATACTTTCATCGGTGACATAACCATTTGTTACAAACCATTTACTTTTGCAATATCCTTTTTTCTTTCGAAGCCACCCTATTGCATAGTGCTTAACAGAATCTCTATCATAAAGAAAAACTTCTTGCTCTGGTTCTGGCAACTTATCTTTTACACTTATCCAAGGAGATTGCTTTTTCTGCCACTCAACGCCAGACGCAAATACTTTACGCATATATGTTTCAATCACATGCGGCTGATTGATGCGATTTGCTAATTGAGCTACCAATGATTTAAAATTCATATTTATCTTGTTATTTGTCAATATATTGCCATTCATATACCACTCTATCATTTTCTTGTTCCCATTTATCGGGTCTGTCTTCATCCCAAAAATCTGCATAGTATATGGTCCTGGTGCAGGCTTGATAGCCTGGATGAATCATTTTGCGTAGAATATGGGAGTTTGGTTTTGGACGTTCATCTTTGAAATTACGCCACGGATTTTGTTTTGCATGCCATTCGGCACCAGCTTCAAAGGACCTGACAGATACTTTTCTTGCCATTGATGTTATAGCTACGCACTCTTGTTTCTGATAGGCGCTTTCTGCTTCTTCTTTATATGTGCCTTTGCTCCAATGGGAGCAAGCTGCTTGTTTTACTAATGATTGTTCCATTATGATATTCCTTTCTAAATTTGTTATGGGATAATTAATTCGGAATTATCATAGATATTACCAATCACGATAGTATCATCCATTTTTGTAAGATCAGATTGCCCGAAATAGAATAAATTTCGACCATTAGAAAGTTGAAAACGACAATTATCATATAGGATAATAGCTGTATATTCTTCTGGTTCAAAACCAAATGTAATAGTGTGAAGAATATCCCCTTCATAGATTTCTTTTCCGTTCTTGTCGAATAATCCAGTGAACTGACCTACGGTTTCGGGATAAACCTCATACATGCCGATGCTTTTCCCTATTTCGATATTATTTAAGGGTGGAATGACAGCATACCTGTCCTTTTCGATCTTAACGAGGGAGCCATACAGCCAGTCTTCGCCGTATATGCTTTTCCCTCTGAATTTTATTGTACGATTCATTTTATTCCTCCTATTCCTGTTTACTGCTAAAAATGCCATAAATGTTCCTTTCTTTATTGGCTTGAATTATAGTAGCCCGAAGGCTACTAGATTAAACATCTCCCCACAGTGTCTTTGCAAGTTCATATTTCTTTTGCAATTCATTCACTTCTTTCTTTGCATAAGTAAGAGCATAAGAATGACTACGCGGGCACTTTCCCGATTTAACGGCTTCGTGATATTTTTGAGCAACTTCAAGTTTATGCTCGTAGAAATCGATACTCTCCGGCATGGATAAATTGATTGTATTTGCACGTTGTTCCCAATATTTAGCTACCCTTTCGTGCTCGGCTGCTTTTTCGTCAAACTGAACACTTTTACCCATATTGTTCCACGCATCATCTATCGCTTTTCTGTGTCGCTTCTCGCTATGATGTCCCACTTTGATAGGTTCACTTAGAGAAAGAAAATCCTTATCTTTATTGGACTTGTTGTAGTATTCACTGCTTTTCTGTACAGCAGATGTAGCCCATTCATGACGACGTTCAGCCCTTTGTTTAGCCCACTCTTGCACATTAAAGCCATCAGCCCGTACGATCGAGTAATAATAGAATCCATCACGTTCGTAAATGAGGTTGAAAACAATGCATTCATTTTCTTTTCCATACTTGGTTGTAACCTCGATTACTTCTCCTTTTTCATGTTTTTCACTACATTTTGCAAGAAAAACATTTGGTACATATTTACTATACGTATTCATAGTGCCTATAATTATTGATTAAAAACTTCTTTGTGTACTTGGTTAATTGTTCCATTGATTATTAATGATCCTTTGGTAACACGAATCTTGTTACCTTTCTCTTGAACTTGATAGCCCGTTTTTTTTAACCGGTCTATTTTCTGTTGTGGCTCCCTTTTAAAACCCCTCATCATCATAATCTGTATCAAATATTCGTGCAACCATATCGACGATATTTTCCTCAATGTCTTCCGTAGACCCGGTTACTGCATTAGCGATATTTTTCTTCTCTTGAATTATGCGATAAACTTTTTCATCAATAGTTCGCCGACCAAGAAAGTAGTAACAGGTAACAGAGTCCTTTTGCCCGATACGGTGTGCCCGGTCTTCGCACTGACAACAATCAGCGTATGTCCAAGGGAACTCAACAAAAGCGACATTGCTTGATGCAGTAAGCGTTAAGCCAACTCCAGCCGCTTTAATAGAGCAAATAATTATATCTGTCTTAGGATTATTCTGGAAGGCATCAACCGCTCTTTGCTTATCATCTTGGGAATCTCTTCCGGTAACTGATACAGAAGTGGGAAAGTAACGTTTCAGTTGGTCTACAACCTCATGAAGAGAACAAAAGAGGATTATTTTCTTTCCATTCTCCCGGAAGTCTTTCACAAATTCAATAACATCGCGTACTTTTCCACGTGCGGAGATCTGCCGAAGAATATTGATACGTACCATGACTTCACCACGCAAAGCCTTTTCAATCTTTTCATCATCGGCATCCTTATATTTCTGTAGATACATAATAAGGTCACGTTCGGCATCTACGTACTCCTTACGATTAGTAATTTCACATGTGTTTACTTGACGTATTTTATCTGGAAGATCTGTAAGAACTAGTGACTTTTCACGTCGAAACATACAGTATTTCCATAGGTTGAAATTTAATTCTTTCAAATTTGACGCTTCTCTTTGACCGGAACAGTATCGGTTAACAAAAGGCTTATAACCTCCAAAATCTTCCATACGATTCAATATTGCTAGCTGTGGAATCAGGTCTTTTGGCCTGTTGACAACTGGGGTTCCAGTCAATTCGATAATCCATTCTTTGCCGGTGCATATCCCTTTACAGAATTTAGCCTGCTGGGTAGATGCAGATTTACAACGATGACTCTCATCAATGATAACTGATTTGAATAAGTTGATTGAGTTTCTAAATTCTACATCTCGTAGCGTCCAGCCTTCGGACTTCTTTATACGTTGTACAAAGTACTTTTTTAAAGACTCATAATTGACTATAAATACCTGATGCATTCCTGTTTGAAAGAAAAAAGTCCAAGTATCACGTACTTTATCAGTTAAGATCATTGCTTTTTTGTCCGTAAACTTCTCCCATTCACGCATCCAGTTTATTTTTAATGAAGAAGGACAAATAACAAGACAAGGAAAAGCACCAGCGATATTAATTGTTGCAATACTCTGCAATGTCTTACCGAGTCCCGGTTCATCACAGTTCATAAACCGTTTTAATTCTAATCCTCGAGCAATGCCTTTAAGTTGATAAGGATAAGGTTGAATTTTAAGATTATGAGGAATGACCAGCTCCGGAAGTTCCGGAATATCGTAAACAGCTTCTTCTTCCCTTTTTTCATTGCCACTAAGCCAGTTTATATTCTCAAATTGCTGTATTTGATAAATCATCCTTTCAAGATCAACTCTACTCCTAGTCGGAATAATCCAAACTTTTCGGGTACCGTCAAAACGTCTTCCAGGAATCTGCCTGATCCGATCTACGATAGAAGGTTTATATTTGAAAGATAATTCAAAATTATCTCCTTTTAATTCGATATTCATGATTTAGAGTATTTTGTAGGGGGAATTATCCCCCTATAGTGATTGGTGTTATGCAGTTGCATCTAAAGGAGCTGGAGCTTCTATTTGCTTCTTTCGCCCTCTTTTTTTAGGTTTATCTTCAATTATAACGGCTTCTTCCGGTTCGTCTGTATCAAAATCAAGACGTTCCTGTCTGACTCCCCATTTCTCTTCAAACAGATAACTCTCAACTTCCGCATCACAAGCTGCCGCATCAATGCTCAATTCTTCATAGTAAGGATAGTCTGCATCAAGAAGAGGAACGAAGATTTTCAGATCAACAACCTTGCCAGACTGAAGTAATTTAGCTCCCATAATAGTAATTCCAGAAACACTGTCGACACTATCGTTTGCATAGCCGGTTATGATGTAATTTTCAAGAATCTCTGAATAGCCAGGAGACGTAAAACTATCCTTATTAATATTGGCAGCTTCCGGCTGTTCGCATAATACGACAAGATGTAATTTAAGACGATTAAATGTCTCTCTTAAGTCACTATGAATGATCTGATCGCAGTTCTTGCTAATTACATTCGTATAGTTTGCTTCCGAAAAACGTTCATTGTACACTACATTCAAGCGGTCCTTTTTAATAATCGCTTTCTTGATTTCATTTTTTGCTTGTTCCATAATCTTCTTTAGTTGATAAAGTGATAATACTAAACGTTGATACAACTCCCATTACGGCAGCCGTAGTTATTTCTCTAGTTGTAGCATCTTCTCTTTGAGAGAAAGATAATGCCGTAAACAGGCCGATAACGGATATTCCGATTGTGACTCTTCTTAGATTTTTCATGATAATTACTTTTTGTTGTTAAACATTCCGGACATTTGCATTTCTGCCTTAGCTTTACTTATTACAGTTACACACCACGATAATTGATGTGTTGCCGTCCGATTGCAACGTTCGCACCAATCAACTAAGTATCTCTCTTCCCGACATAAAGAATTGACTAGAGCATTTATCGCTGTCGCTGTTGCTTTCGCACTTTTTGCCGTGTCTACAAGCGTCTGCATGACCTCGGATTTCATTGCCTCATTGAGCCAATATTTTGAATCTGCGAGCAATTTTCCAGAGCGGGCAACATATACAGCTAAATCATTACCGCGTTGTACAGCTTCTGCTACATCTTCGCTCATAGTTATATTAAGGAATGAATCTATATTGGTTAATTCGGCCAATATTTGTTCTTTTGATGTAATAAGTAAATTCATATTGTTTTATGGTAAAATATAATCAGACCATTAATTGCCACCACTTAAAAGCAAGGTCCTCGTATTTCTCTTTTCCTCTGATGTATGAAGGGTGTTTCCGGTCGGTGATAAAATGCTTGAAGATTCTACAATTCTTCTTGCTGATAGCATAAATAAAATCTTGTTTGCTACCGGCTATATCCATATACCATGCCCGGGACCGGTCCCAGTCAAAGAAATCTATCACTTCATCAAATTGTGTTTGGGACTCTGCGAAGGTCGTTTTTAAATCACCTCCAAAGTTGAAAGAAGACAACCACCAATCCCATTTACACCGTGTATCAAGATGATAAACAAAGTTCCCATAAAAGAACTCTTGTTGTTTATTAACCATAAACTTTTGTGTATCGGACTGTGCTAAAACGACAGCTAGAAATTGATCCTTTTCTGCTTCTTTCCGGAGAGCCTTACGCATTTCAAGCCCTAGTTCAAATTCGTCTTTCGTATACACGTAATCGTCTACCATTAACTTGTCATATCTTACACGCTCGTTTTCTGTAATAAGAGCATCTACAAGAGTTCCAAACTTGAATGCCTTCTCTTTATCCCCGTATTGAGCACGGGGATAAAGATAGTTCTTAAGCTCTGTCAGATCTGAATTGCTGACCTCCGGACGAGAGTAATATGAATCAGGATTTGACATGGCTATTTGGCTTTTACATCTGCTTCATATCGGATGAATTTTGATTCGATATGCTTTTGATCTTTACCGTTCGCCTGCTTCTCGCAATAAGTAATCATCTTTTTAAAGATTTTCTCCAGTTCTTCAACAGGCAATGTTTGACCTTCGTTTATCCACCACATCTGGAATATTTCTAAATATCCCTGCTGATGAAGTACAACAATCTTTTCTTTCACCTTGGCGTTAGTCGGTGGAGGAGCAATAGAAGCGGCAGCTTCCATAAAAAGACTACCAATAGAGCTTTGTTGTGCCTTCAGTGCAGCCTCTTGTTTTGCTGCTTCTTCCTCCTTTTTCAACTCTTCCATTCTTTTGGCTGCAGCTTCTTTTTCACGTTGTTTACGCAATTCTTCCGCTTTGGCAGCTTCCTCTGCATTAGCGAGACGAAGTTGTTCCAGTTCTGCAAGTTCCTTGCGTTTAGAGGGAACACGGTCGGTAAGGTCTTGCTTAACGCTTACAATCTTTGCCTTATACTGTTGAGCGTATTGCTCATATTTGCCCTCTAGAACTTCTCGGCGAATCTCCTGTTTTGTTTCTTGACTAATATAGTAAGTCGCAGAATCCGCACTAAACTTATCAAAATGAGATTTGGGATAATCGGTCTGAAAAACTGTGATTCCTATAACTTCACGATCGAAGTTTTCATAAGTCAAGTTGGAAAATATTCCCTGCAATTCAGAAACTTTACTTGAAAGATATTGGTTGAAATAAGAAAGAAGGCTATCCCCTATTATCTGTCGATAGTTTGCTTTCTCTGTTTCAATTCTAGCTCTCTGTTCCGCTTCTCTCTTTCTTTTCTGTTCTTCTTCGTATTTAAACTTGGCATACTCATTGCGCTTTATCACAAGCTTTCCGGGAATTGTTGAAGGATCCTTAGGATCAATTTGTTTTTCTTGGGAGGTGAAAAAGGAACGTATTCTATCAAATATCTGCGTAATAGGTTTACGACGTTCATCCATATTTTTGAGTGTTACGCTAACCTTTTTCAAGTAGTCGGCTGTAGCCTGATCTATTGTTTCATTCATACCTTCTCCTTCGATAGTGTCAAGGAGAGCTTGCCCAGCTTCATTACACTTTTTGACAGAATTTGTATTCTTCCCCATTATATCTGGAAAAGATGACAGAATATTTTTTGCTTCGTCTATTTTGATTAACTCTGTTGCCATATTATTTATTTTAATCGGTTAGTAAGTATTAGAATCCACCGTCTTCATCATCATCGGAGACTGGCACCTGTACAGGTTCTGGAGCTTCCAGTTGTTTTTCTTCACCGAAAGGAATATTAGGATTATCCACAGCCTGAACGGGTTCATTAACCTTATCTTCATCCACCAAGCCATAGTCGATAATTTCTTCCTCTTCTTGATCCGAATCCATAATAGTAAACTTACCTGTACGCACTTTTGGATAAGCATCAAACGCATGTTTGATCATCTTATTCTCAAGGAACCCAGGATCAATGCTGCCATTATTCGAAGTATAGAGTGCATTGGCTTTACCCAATTCACGTCTTTTAGTTTGATCGTTCCACTTCGAATTTGCTTTTTCACTATAATGTTTCAATCGTTCGATATCACCTTCCATTAACCATTGATAATCTACCGAGTTGTCATTTCGTACAATACGAATGAATGCAGCAATAACTTTGGTTGAAGTACGGGGACATTGTGCTTCATACTCGATATTCTTTATACCATTAACTAAGGATGCTTTAAAATGATCTCCCTCATATACAACGACTGGATTATCCGCATACTTGATTTGCCCGGCACGCATACGCATTGTCAGTTCGCCATACCCGGTAACTGAAACATAGGCACGTTTTTCATAAATATCATATCCTTGTGCATTCTTGTGTCCGGTTTTACTGCTTCTGCTAAGTATATAGCAAAGTGGATGTCCTGTTTGATCTAGTGTAAGACCGTTGACTGCTATATCAAGAAAACAGCCATATAGAGACATCTTTGTCGAATCTGCCAAATCAGGATTATCACGGAGAAGTTTTTGAAAGTTGAATACTTCTTTATGATACATTTGCTCACCTTTATCTGTTCCCCAGATAGCATTGTACATTTGAACGAATTTTGCCTGTACATTTTCACTTTCGACAATTTTCGTTGCTGGAAGCGCATTTAGCTCTTCCACTTTTACTTCAATAATTTTACTCATAATTGTTTAAATATTAGCGTTTTATTAATCTCCTTGATATACTCCACGTCTATATTCCTCCATTAAAAGAATATCTTCGGCCGTGGGCTCTATGCTTATATTTTTATCAGGTTTAATCTCTACAGGAGTAGGAACATAGTTCTTTTTCTGTTCTTCTCTTTCTGCAATCTGCTTTCCGATACTGTCTTGCAGAGCCTGTAATACTTCTGATGATTTCGGTATATATCTCATACAGCGATCTGCATTAGTTGTTTGATAATGTTATCTGGAACTTTATTATGCAAATCCATCATTGCACTGGCTGTTTCCAATTCGGATCGTTTCACATAATATTTTCCTCTTTCCTTATTATTTGCCGGATAAAACTTAATCCAGGCTTTTTCGCGCCACTCTTTTATTAGGCGTTTTCCGTATATTTCTTCCGCTTGTGATATTGTTACTACTTCGGGGAGTAGTCCCAGCATCGTAAGCGTTTGCACCGTCCCAATTTTAATGCATCGGGCGACCATCATTTCGAAGCAATTTTCCATAATCTCTAATTAGGCTGTTTCCTATACTTTTGAATGGTGTTGAGCTGATTTTATTACTGAAACACATCTGCATCTCTATGCTATGCTGCCTGATTAATATTGATTAGAGTTCATATACTTCTTCTATTTTATTTCTTCGTATTCTTGCCCGTCGACTCCGGTTAAGATCGTTGTTGCAGTCAAATGCAATCTGAAAGGCAATAATCCCAAGAAACGAAAGAGCTACGATTGTTTTCTGCAATTGCTGGAAATCAATATTTAGAGCAAATGCTCTATTAGCCCACCAACTGCCTAATTCATTCAGTTTACTTGTTCCTGTCTTTTTGTAAGCTCTATCCAGTATTACGTTTACCGTCCCGTATGCAATATTCAAGAGATCCGCAATCTCTTTCTTTGCTTTACCACAAAAAGCGAGGCCAGCAATCTGATTTTCGCGCTTCGTTAGTTTAGCGTCAGCTTGCAGTTCCATGATGCAAAGTCTCTAGTTCGGCAGCAGCTTTGGAGACTCCTTTAGTAGCTTCCAAGGCTTCATTAGCCATTCTTACAGCGACATTCAATACTTTTGCTTTGTAGGTTGAGCGAGCAGAAGCCGGCTTATTATTAAGGATATTGTGCACTGTACCCTGTGAGCATCCTACTTCTTTCGCTATCTGCTTTTCGTATCCGTAAGGCAGATTTGCTTTGATAGTTTCTAATTGATTTTCCATATACATTATTATATTTATAGTTTCTAGTTCCCGGAAAGGCGGTCAAACCCGTCCGGGATTATATAGCTTATTCTTCCGTTTCTTTGTCAGTGAATGAATACTCTTCTTCTGCAATTCCGAAAGAAGAAAACAGTTCACGAATTTCATCTTTCAGTTCTTCGTCACCATCACACTCATATCCATCATTCATATCATAAGTTGGTAGTTCCCAAACATTGGTACTTGTTTGGTTCAGTTCTGTACGCAGCAAACTATATCTAATTGCATCCTTTGCCTTACTTGCTTCCTGTAATGAAACTTCTAGAATTGTCTTCATTTTCTTATTTTATTTATAAATGTAATCAGGTGAATTTTTATATCCATCAAACGAAATTCCAAACGCATCAAAATCACTCTCGCTTGCTAGTCTGATTTCATTCGGATTGTTGATCTGGAAATTGTTCTGCAAATTGGTTGTACCAATAGCTCCTTTCAGAGGTGAAGAATGTAGTATTTGAACTGAATCAGGCAATTCTGGTAGAATATACCCAAGCGTATGTTCTTTGTAAACCACTAATTTTATTTTTTCTGTCTTTACCATATCTATATATCGATTTAGAGTAAATAATCTATTTTGTTAACTTTATTGCCCTTTTATTTTGGCGTTATCATTGTTTTGCGTTAACTTTATAGTGCAAATATAGAATTAAAATCTACACATGTAGATATTTGCATAGAGAAATAATCTATATATTAAGAAAATTTAGGATTTAATGAAAGAAACAGTTAGAGATAGGCTACTCCAATTCATAAACGAATTAGGCATAAGCACAAGAATGTTCGAGCAGAATTGTGGTTTAAGCAATGGATTTGTCCGAAACACAGGAGACTCTATAAGACGGAATAATTTAGAGAAAATATCTACAATCTACCCGGATTTGAATACAACCTGGCTATTGACTGGAGACGGAAATAAACTAAATTCTTCTGCGAAATCTATCACTTCTATTTCCTCTGAAATGCCTGCACCAAGTAAACAATCATCCAAAGGAATACCTTATTTTGACGTTGATGTTACTATGGGATATGATGAACTTCCCAACGATCAGACTAATATTCCTAATTACTATTTGCATATACCTGCATTTCAGAATTGTGATTGTGCGGTACCAGCTTATGGACGTTCTATGATTCCAGACATAAATGATGGTTCTATTATAGCTATTAAGGAAGTCAGTTTAGATAGTGTTCTTCCTGGAGAGGCATACCTTATTATAACAGACGAATACAGAACTGTGAAATATATCCGTAACTGCAAGGACAATCCTAATAAATGGCGTTTAGTTCCAAAGAACTTGGAAGAATTTGACGAGATGATAATAGACAAGACTAAAGTTCTTCGAGTATTCCTTGTAAAAGGGGTCATAACAAATAAAATTCTATAGTATTACAAACATAAAATTAGCCATGGATAAGAATTATAATAAATCAATAAAATTACATTGCATAACTTGTGGTGACGACTCTTCATTTGAATGCAATGATAATAAAAGTTATATCAAATGTACCAAATGTAATCGTGAATATTTTGGTGGCTATGATGAACTAGTAGAACTCAATCAAGCTTATATCACCCAAGAAATAGATACTATTAAAGAGGAAATAACATCTGATATACGGAATCAACTCATTTCTATATTCAAAAGAAAGTGATTACTTTTTATTTAAAAGCTTAGC
>ULQC01048583.1_pt1 | contig 47799 bp, 57 predicted proteins | sample 1954091 | NCBI WGS metagenome assembly ULQC01 (sample SAMEA4835645, study PRJEB28245) | human gut metagenome | biome: gut microbiome; material: fecal sample | place: Denmark | collected 2008
TTTGGTGTGGTATCTTTAACTATGGGAAACTCCGTTCTCCCACTTGGAGACGGCCTGACGGGAGACGTTCAGTCTTTCGGCCAGCTCCTCCTGCGAGAGGCCCGCCGCGCGGCGGAGCTCATAGAGTTTTTCACATAGCTTCATGGGCGCTTTCTCCTTTGCTTTGATGGCATCAGCTTAGCAAAAACAGTCGTTTTGCGCCACCAACCGGGTGTTTCGTTTTGTCAACCAATGGTTTCCTTTTGACCAAATGCCCTTTTTCGTGCAACCTTTCGCCGCTGCGCGCATATACTGCATGGTATGGCACGGGGAGGTGAGAGCATGAGAGAGTGGCAGGGCGTCCGCGGCGATGTGGACGACATGATCTTTGTGGACGACTGGTTCGTCAGCGAACGGTAAGTGAGAAAAAGCTCCGCGCGTTTCAGGGAAGGAACGCAGGCGGAGCGATTTTCGTTTTTATAGGGCCTTGTCGATGGTTGCGCCGCCGACGACAACGTCACCGCGGTAAAAGACCACGGCCTGCCCCGCGGTGATGGCGCGCTGCGGTTCGTCGAAGTCCACGCGGACCGCGCCGCCGTCCAGCGGCGTGACGGTCGCGGCGCTTTCGCGCTGGGAATAGCGCGTTTTGGCGGTGACGCGCAGCGGCTCCGCGGGCGGCGTAATGATCCAGTTCACGCGCGAGGCGAGCAGGGCGGAGGAAAACAGCTCCGCGTCGTCGCCGAGGAGCACGGTGTTGTGCTTCGCGTCCTTGGAAAGGACGTAGAGCGGGCGGTCGGCGCTCACGCCGAGGCCCTTGCGCTGACCGGCGGTGTAGGCGACCAGTCCGCGGTGACGACCGAGGACGCGGCCGCTCGTATCGACGAAGTCGCCCGGCTCGGGCGTGACGCCGCCGAACTCGCGCAGGAAGCGCACATAGTCCCCGTCGGGGACGAAGCAGATGTCCTGCGAGTCAGGCTTCTGCGCGTTTTCAAGGCCGAAGTCCGCGGCGAGGGCGCGGATCTCCGGCTTGCTGTATTCGCCGACGGGAAGCAGCAGATGCGCGAGCTGGCGCTGCGTCATCTGGTAGAGCACATAGCTCTGATCCTTGTGCGCGTCCACGCCGCGCAGGAGCAGGTGACGGCCCGACGCCGCGTCGAAGCCGACGCGGGCGTAGTGCCCGGTGGAAACATAGTCGAAGCCGTGGTCGAGCGCCCAGTCGAGCATCGCGCCGAACTTCAGCTCGCGGTTGCAGTCCAGACAGGGGTTCGGGGTGCGGCCCGCGCAGTATTCCGAGACAAAATGCCCCATGACCTCGCGGCGGAAAAGGTCGCACAGGTCGAGCACCTGATGGGAGATGCCCATCTGCGCGGCGACGCGCGCGGCCTCCTCGATGTCGTCGGCGCTGCCGCAGGTGCCGGGACGGTCCTTATAATGGTGCAGCTGCAGCGTGACGCCGGAAACAGCATAGCCCTGCCTTTGCAGCAGGAGGACGCAGGCGGCGCTGTCCACGCCGCCCGACATACCGACTAAAACCTTCTTTGCCATGCGTGCCGCTCCCTCAATCCAGGTATTTTTGCAGAAACGCGCGGCTCGGCAGCGCGTCACTCAACTCCATGAGAACATGGTCGAAGCCGCCGGCATAGTCAAAGCGGCGGTCGGACAGCGACAGATCCGTCGAGCGGGCGTTGGGCAGCGAGAGCGTGAAGGCCGTGCCCTTGCCGACAGCGGATTCCGCCACGAGCATCCCGCCGTGGCCCTGCGCGATGCGGCGGCAGAGGGACAGCCCGACGCCGAGACCGTGCGGCGGCGCGGGGTCGAGGCGGTCCGTATCCAGATAACGCTCGAAGATGTGGGCAAGGCGCTCCGGCTCGATGCCGCGGCCCGTGTCGGCCACGGTGAGCTGAACATGGCGCTCGCCGCATTTGACGCGCACGCTGACCGTGCCGCCCTCCGGCGTGAATTTCAGCGCGTTGGAGAGCAGGTTCAAAAGCGCGCGCTCGAGCATGGGGGCGTTGAATGCGATGACGTGGCTCTCGTGGCTGGCGGAAAAGCGCAGCGCGACGCCGCGCAGCGCGAAAAGCGGCTCGGCACGCTCGCAGAGCGCGTGGCAGAAGCCGACGATATCGTCATTGCACAGCCGGAAGCGTCCGCCCTGCACCAGCTCGCTCGCGGCGGAGAGGTTGCCGACCAGACGCAGCATTTGATGGCAGCTCATCGTGAGAATGGCTGCATTTTTATCCAGCATGGGGTCGGCCTCACGCGCTTCCGCCGGCGCGAGACGGTTCGCCGCGGCAAACACGTTCGCCATCGAGGAGCGGAGCTGGGCCGAAACGTTCGGCAGGACCTCGGCCAGAAGCTGGAGGTCTTTTTCGTCAAGCGGCATCATAAAGTGCGCCTCCTTTGGGAAAGCTGTTCATATCCTTTGCAGGACGGCGCGATTTTCGCGTGGAAAAAAGTACCGCAGCGCGATGAGCGCAATGTGAGATAATAAGTAGAATACCAAACTCCTGTCGAAAATACAAGAACTTTCGTGTAAAGGAAAAATTTTTGAAAAAAACACTTGCATTCGGGAAAGAGTATGCTATAATACCAAATGTGCCATACATTTGATATATTCCGTAAAAACGAAAGGGAGCGCATTTTATGTCTATTAAAATCGGTATCAACGGCTTTGGCCGTATCGGCCGTATGGTGTTCCGTGCCTGCCTCGAGCATCCCGAGATCGACGTGGTCGGCATCAACGATCTGTGCCCTGCCGATTATCTTGCCTATATGCTCAAGTACGATACGATGCACGGCCGCTGCAAGGCTGACATCGAAAGCCGCGAGAACGCGCTGGTCGTCAACGGTCAGGTCATTCCCGTGTTCAGCGAGAGAGACCCCGCGAACCTGAAGTGGGGCAAGCTCGGCGCGGAGTATATCGTCGAGTCCACCGGCCTGTTCCTGACGAAGGAAAAGGCTGCCGGTCACATCGCCGCCGGCGCAAAGAAGGTCGTCATGTCCGCGCCGAGCAAGGACGACACCCCGATGTTCGTCATGGGCGTGAACCATAAGAACTATACCAGCGATATGCAGTTCGTCTCCAACGCGAGCTGCACCACCAACTGCCTCGCCCCCATTGCCAAGGTTCTGCATGAGAACTTCGGCATCAAGGACGGCCTGATGACGACCATCCACTCGGTCACCGCCACACAGGAGACGGTGGACGGTCCCTCTCTCAAGGATTGGCGCGGCGGCCGCGCGGCTACCGCGAACATCATCCCCAGCTCCACCGGCGCAGCCCGTGCGGTCGGCAAGGTCATTCCTGAGCTCAACGGCAAGCTGACCGGTATGTCCATGCGCGTTCCGACGCTGGACGTTTCCGTCGTTGACCTGACCGTCAACCTCGAGAAGCCCACCACCTACGATGAGATCTGCGTCGCCATGAAGAAGGCCAGCGAGGGCGAGCTGAAGGGCATCCTCGGCTACACCGACGAGGCCGTCGTTTCCTCCGACTTCCTCGGCGACTCCCGCACCTCCATCTTCGACGCCACCGCCGGCATCGCCCTGACCGATACCTTTGTCAAGGTCGTCAGCTGGTACGATAACGAGATCGGCTACTCCAACAAGGTCCTCGAGCTCATCGAGCACATGTATGAGGTCGATCACGGCCACTCCGCCAAGTAAGCGCGGACAATAAGCCAACTTCTGAGAGTTTCCTCCTCTCGTTCGTTGTAGAATGAAAATCCCTGATATTGCTGAATATTTCAGCAATATCAGGGATTTTCTCCGTTTTCATCTTGCTCGTTTCTGCCCGTTTTTGCCAGTTATAGGGCGTGCTGTGAACACAGCGGCGAACACAGACAATCAGTCCTTGCCCTTGACGATGCCGCAGTAGTAGGCCGACATCTTGGGCTTGGGGCCGGGGCCGTCCTCGTCGAGCAGGAAGGCGCGGGCGAGTTCCGCGAAGAACTCTGGCGTGGCGACGCCGAAGTGGGAGGCGACGCCGTAGTAGTCGGAGTACATCATGTTCACGGCGATCCACCAGCACCAGGGCGAGACCTCGTCGCGGCTCACGCCGAGACTCTCGGCGAGCGAGGTGGTCTGCTCCATGCTCCAGTGCGCGCCGGTGCTGCCGTCCGTGTTGCGCATGTGCTGCGCCCACTTCTCGGCGTCCGCCTGGGTAAAGTCGCCGCAGCCGCACAGACTCGGCTCCACCTCGTCGAGCAGCATCCAGCCCTCGAGCATGGCGCGGATCGCGCCGGAGGAGCGCTCGCTGGCGGGCATAGCCATGTACTCAACGAGCGCGCCCTTGATCTTGTCTTTATAGGCTTTAACGTGATCTCTGGTCAGCATCTCCATGCTGCACCTCACAGTTTCTCGACCGTGACCGCGAGGTTGTTGACGACCGACTCCACGCCGCCGAGGATCAGCGACAGGAGCGAGCTCTCGCAGCCGCAGGCGTTGCGCACGATGGCCGTGATGTCAAGGTTGGCGATGCCGGCCGCCGCGACGGTCTGAGACGCGGTCGCGCCGATGATGGCCACGCCGTCCTTCTGCGCGGTCAGGCTGACTGTGCCGGCCGCCGTGGGAGCGAGCGTCGCGGAGATGTTGACGAGGTAGTAGCCCTGCCCGCAGAGCGTGATAGCGTTGCCATCCTGACGGATGTTGCAGCCGTAGCGGCGCGTGGTGGTCCCAAACGGCACGATGCCGCCGACCGCGACGGTCGGCGCGCTGACGTTGGTGGTATAGATCGCAGACTTACTCATATTGATTCGGTCCTTTCATAAAATTTTGAAAGGCGGAGCAGCTGTTGCCGCCCCGCCTTGCCTCGCCAAATAGGGCGTTACCATATTCCCCTTGCGGAGAAAATGGTTTAGATGTTGCCGTTGTTGTAGGCGCCGCAGCCGGCGACCGCAAACTGCGGCACGATGCCGTAGCCGTAGGGCGTGGTGCGGGGGATGCCGCACAGCGCTGCCTGCAGCTGGAGCTGGTTGATCTGGTTCTGCATGTCCGCCATGCGGTTGCCCGCGATGGCGTCGAGGATCTTCTGCGTCTGCGCGGTGGTGTTGGCGTTGATGCTCGCGGTGTTGAGCGCGCCATTGTAGTTGACGCTGTCGATGCCGCGGAGGATGTTGCAGCAGCACTCCTGCTGATGCGCAAAGCCCTCGGCCGTGGCAGCCTGCAGATCGCGCAGCTCGCCGAGGATGTTGTAATTGCCGTCCTTGACCGCGGCCTGGTTGTCATAGGCAGCCTGACGCACGGCAGCGACGGTCTCGTTGTTCTGGCGCTCGAGCGCCGCAAAGTCGGTGGCGCGCTGAACGTCGCCGACCGTGGCGTTGCGGTCGCCGGTACCGCGGTTGCCCCAGTTGCCAAAGCCGCCGCCCATCAGGGCGAGGATGGCAAAGAGCCACAGGCCCTCATTGCCGAAGCCTCCGAAGCCACCGCCCTGAACAGCGGCGATGTCGGCAGGGGAAAGACCTTCCGTCATTGTTGATTACCTCCGAAAAATATATTTCCGAACGGTGTGCACCCCGTCTGGATCACTGGAACTGCGCGAGGATCGTCTGCGGGTCGACGCCCTGCTGCTGGCAGAGCGCGTAGAACGCGCCGCGCATATCGGTGCCGCCCTGCTGCGCCTGCCGGAGCTGCGCGAGTATTGGATTGGACTGTGCCATCTGCTCCAGTGCGGCGATGGGATTGCGCGCGGCCTGATAGGCTTTGTAGAGTCCAACGGCCCCGCTGACGTCAGGACTGCTCGGCGCTGCTGCTGTCGGTGCGGCGCTTGCCTGCGGGTTTAGCAGGCTCAGCATCGGGTTGGTGGGCACTTAACATCTCCTCCAATCTGGTCAGTCTCGCGCTGAGGTCGTCCACGTTCACCGCGGGGGGCTCGGCGTGCTGGGCAATGTCAAAGGGCGTGACGGTGAGGTAGCCGGCTCCGTCGGTCCGGCAGAGCCAGACGAGGGGCGCGGTGTCGTCGAGGGCGAGCACGGAGCTGTTGGGAGCCATTTGCAGGGCCTCTGCGCCGCGTCTGCCGGTCACATGGATAATTTCATACCTCGGGGCCGCGGAAGCGCGCAGGGAGGGCACTGTGGGCGCGGGATAGGGGTAATAGGGCTGGTAAGGATTGCCTGCGGGATAATTCATGCGCTGCACCTCCTTTTGTTCTGCCTCTATCGTACCGCGGTTTTCGGCTTGAGAACTGCCCGCAAACTGCCCGCGTTCTGCCCTGCCCATAAAAAAAGAGCGCCGACGATTAGTCGGTGCTCTCGTTTTGTCCGTCTGCGATTTTGTGGTAGGCGCGGCGGCGCAGCTTGGCGAGGCCGTCCACGCTGAGGTGGAGCAGCTCCGCCACCTGCACGCAGGACCGCCCGCGCACGTCGCACTCGATAAGGCTCGCGGCCTCGTCGGGCGGCAGGTCGAAGGAACGAATGTAGGAAATGGCCCTGCGCGGAGCCATCGCGGAAAGTTGAGCGCGGATCTCTCTGTGCTGTGTGTCCATAGAGGCACCACGGCTTGCAGGCGCCCACGCGAGGGGAAGTGCTGCAGACTTCCCACCGGTTTTCCTTTCCGTGCCCGAATCGGGCACAATTATTTTACGGTCTTGAGGATGTACGCGGCGAGGTATTCGCCCCACGCCTTCTGCGTCGCGGGGCCGAACGAGTTATCCACATCCAGCTCATAGCCGCAGGCGTTGAGAAGCTCTTGCAGCTTGCCGACCGCCGCGCCCTTGTCGCCGCGCACCAACGTGCGCTTTCCCGCAGGATATGCAGGCACGCCGAAGCCCCGGATATAGCGCCCGTTGACGGGAATGACGCGATAAGCGCACTCGTGGGTTTTGCCCTTGTTCCCCTCGAACACCGTGATTTTCTGCCCGTCGCAGGCGGTCACAATGCCCGTGTGGTTGGGCGCGCCGGTGCAGTCCGTGAGGGCGTAGTCCTTGCGGTCGTTCCAGCAGTAGAAAACCTGTTCGCCGACCGTGGGGACGTGCGCGTCGTCCTCGATCCATTGGCCGCGCGCTTGATACCAGCGCATCTGCTCGCCGCAGCTGCACTCGATGGGGAGCACATCCGTCAGGCCGCAGAGGATCGCCGCCGCGGACACCATCGCCGCGCAGTAGTCGTCCGAATAGGTGAGCCTGTAGCCGCGCGGGTGCGGGAGGTAGCTGTTGTAGGCGTCCACGATGCGCTTATGCACCGCGTCACCGCGCACCGCGCCCTCCCACGCGGCCAGCGTGTCAAGAAACCTCTTCATTTTTCTTCTTTTCGGCCTGCGTGCCGAAGTAGAAGGCGATGATGGTCGTGAAGATCGTCAGAAACTCCGTCCCGCTGATGCTGCCGCGCAGGGCAAGCACCGAGAAAACCGCCGTGAGCACGATGGTTACGATGCTCTTGACCGTGAGAAGATTGGCAATTCGATTTTGCATTTTTGCCTCCTTTACAAAAACCGCACGGCATAGAACTGCCGCGTCTGTGTGTTGATTTTGTTACACGCGCCGTTGATGGCGGCGACGTGCCCGCCGTCTAACATGACGGCGTATTCCAGCTTGAGCTTGTCCCGCACGAAGGCGTTGACCTGCTGCGCGGTCATGGCCTTGCAGTAGACGCCGTAGAGCAACCCGCCCTTGTAGCCGAGGACGGTGTGGTTGGTCTTGCGCAGCACATCGGAGTAGACGCCGGTAAAGCCTTCCGCCGCGGGGTCATAGCGGTCGAGCAGGCCAAGCCCGCCGACCGCCCACACGACGCCACCCAGCGCCGCCGCCGAGGACACGCGGGCAATGCGCACCGCGCCGTCCGTGGTCTTGTAAAGCACGCTCTCGGGCGTCGGGTAGTGGCAGCTCATGCCGCGCACCACCTTGCCGTCGCGCACAAGGATGCTGCAGGGCTGGCCCTGCCAAGAAAAGCTCCCCGAAATGGCGTTTTTCGGCAGCGGCCCGCTCATGTTGACGGGCTCGATGTCCCGCGCGAGGATGCAGGGCTGGCCGTACAGCTCCACGTTCAGGGGCCAGCAGTCCGCGCCGAGCTTGGCGGCGATGTCGCTCAAGGTCTGGTTGCCGATCCAGCCGTTGTCCAGCGCGCCGACGGAGCGCTGGATGGCCTTTATCATGCGGATTTCCTCCGAGGTTGATCCCTTGACGTCTCTCACGAGACCACCTCCCACTCGTCGATCTCGCTTTTGATGCGGTCGATAAAACTGTTGCCGCCGAGGGCCTTGTAGCCCCGATAGAGATAGAGAAAATCCTCAAGCTCGTACTGCCGGATGGTGCGGTCCTCCCTGTGGCGGTAGTAGGTGTGCAGCATGTCGTGCCGGAGCTGGCATTTGAGCGCGTCGGTCAGCTTGTCCAGCCCGAGCAGCTTGTTGCGGATGGGCTTGATGAGCATGGCAAGCGCCGCGAGGATCACCGTCAGCTCCGAGCACAGCGCCGCCAATTTCGATAAACTTTCCATAGGCGTTGTCTCTCTTTCCGGCGGCGCGAAAAAAGCCGCCTTGTCGTGCTTGACAAAGCGGCTTTAGGTGTGCTATATTTAGGCCAGCAAGAACGGCTGCCATTGCTGGTGGCGGTCGTCCCTCAGTGAGTTTATAGCTCGAAGGAAACGCCGCTTACCGCTATGGTGGGCGGTTATTTCTTATGTCTTGTGACCGTGAAGATCAGAGACGCAAGACCGATGAGCACAAGCGAATATGTGAACATATCAGCGTATGTAACCATCGCGCACCTCCTTTGCAGGAAGTGGACAACCTTGCCGTTCTTACTGGCAGGCGAATTATAGCACAGTTTGCCGCGCTTTGTCAATTTGCCGCCCTCCGGGGCGGCTTTTTTACTTGTTCAGCTCCGCGAGCTTTTCCGCGATGTCCTCGGGGATGGCGCAAATCGTCATCTTGACGCAGTAGCCGTCCGCGTCGTAGGTGAGCTTGTAGCAGGGGGCGACATAGATCTCCGTGCCGGCGCGGGAAAGGTCGCGCGCCATGACGGGCTGCACGATGCTGTTCTTGACGCCCGCGCTCTCGCTCAGGCCCGCGAGGGTGTCGGTGACCTCGATGGGTCTGCCGTCGGATGCGATACGAGTAGTAGTCATAGTTTTGTTCTCCTTTTCTTTGTTCAAAATTTATTTGTCATCGGCGTGTTTTTCGCCGGCGATCTCCTTGATGCTGGATTTTCTGCGGTAATCCTTCGCGCCCTGCCCGTCGAGGTCAAGCTCGATTAGGTCGCCCTTGACCGGGTAGGAGGCCGCTTTCTTCTTTCTCGGCAGATTGTAGATCATATCCGCTCACCTCACGAGAACGCTACCGGCGTAATGGTCACATACACGTCAATGCTCGCCGTTGGCACAGTCTCGCACTGGAACGTCAGCTTTCCTGCCGCCTGTGCCACGCACTGAATACCTGCATCATTGTATGTCGTCCTACTTGCCGCCGCAGGCATGGGCAGGATAAGCTGTGCCGTTTCGTCTGCTTCAACGCCCGCGACGGATACAGTCTGCTGTTTCGTCGAGCTGTCCCAGCCTGCAACTGTCAGCGTTACCTTGTGTGCTTTGGTGCCAACGGATTTTTTGACATCGTACATGGTGGGGAGATAGAAGTCGTTTTCGCCCAAGCCGTTTATGCCCTGTGAACCTGCGTTAACGAACTGTACGCCGCTGCAATCAACACGCCTAAAGTCACCAAGATTTCCAATACCTTCTTCTGCCTTAACTCGCCACGGAAAATCAAACATAAACAGGGTATCGCAATCAACAGATGCGCCAATCAGCGGGAATTTCCCCCTGCCTTCTTTTTCAAGGTCTACTGCTATATACGCAATACCCGAATCTTCAAAAGGTTCCCCGTCTGAATTGTTGTATGTTTCTATGTGACTCTCTAACGTCAAATTTCCTGTCAGCGTGCCGCCTGAGAGCTGCAAATATCGCGCGTCGGCCTCTTCCTGCGTCATTCCGCCCGACGCGGCCTCGCCAACGATCTGCTCGCCCGCCGCGTTGTGGGCGGTGGCCCCGGAGAGCAGATTCTCCGGCGTTACGGTGTCGCCGGTCAGGTCAAGCAGGACTGTTCCGTCGCTGAGCTGGACTTTGTTATTGGCCATGCCGCACCTCCTCAGCCGATGGTGACCGTCTTGCCCCCCTGCGGGTTGTCAGCGTAAGCAATGGGGATCGCCGCAACCGTGACAGAGCTGAGGCAGTTGTACCCCTCGTCGGGCAAAATCTCCTGCGAGGCAAAGGTCGGCGTGACGCTCTTGGCCTGCGGCTTCATTCCCTCGCTGCCGGACATCGTGCCAGTCACGCCGAGGACGGTAATGCCCTCGCGGATGTTGGAGGGGATCAGCTTCGCCTCTTCGGCTGCGTCGATCTGCGCCTTGCCGCTGCCGTCGTGGTAGCCCTGGGGGATGGTGACCGGCTTACCCTTTTCCGTAATACTGAGCGTCTTGGCCCCGTTGTTCGGCATAGTGCCGGTGACCTTGCTGCCGGTGACATAGGCCGTCTTGCCGGCCAGAATTTCCGCCGCGCCCGCAGTGGCGTCGCCGGTGTCCGCGTCAAACTCGCAGGAGCCGGTGATGGGCGCGCCGTCCTTGCCGTGCGCGGTAAAGCCCTTGAGGAGCTTGTCCGCGACCACGGTGTCCTGGGTGAGGTCCATGAGGACTTCGCCGCTCGAGAGTACGATTTTGCTGTTGTACTGATTTTCAGCCATTGAAAATACCTCCGATAAAAATCGTTTTTCCGCCCGAGGGGTTTTCCACACGGGCGACTGCAATGGGATCAACGGTCACATTGTCTTTCAGAAGCCTGTCCTTTGTGGCAAGCTCCTGCATCTCAAAGTCGGGCGTCACGGTATATGGGCCGTCATACGGCTCGCCTCCGCTGCCCCCGCGGATGGTGACGTCAAACGCTACCGAGAGCGCCGTTTTCTGCGTTAACTCGAACGTGACCATCAGATCACCTTCCTACTCAGCGCACGCTTGACGTCAAGGCGCTGCATCTCCGAGCCGATCACGTCGCCGCTCGGGAACTTCACACGCACCTGCATGGGGCAGACGGTCGGAAGACCGAAGGTCTCCGTCTGCGTGAGGGGAAAGTGAAATTTGCCGTCGGAAAACGTGACATCGCCCGGATAGGTCTTGACGAGGTTCAGCAGCGCGATCTCGACCAGAGAGACGGCGGGGGGGCTAAGCGTCTGGCCCTCGTTGGTGATCTCCACGTCGATGGAGTAAGCGTCGCCCTGTACCATTACGTCGTCACCTCCGTTGCGCTGACGGCGCCGGTGTCGTCCACCGTCAGTTTGAATTTTTTCGTGCTGCCCGCCGTCGAGGAGGGGATGATGATCTCGCCCTCGTCCACGCGCTGCAATAGCTCGTCGGTCTTCTCGCCGGTGTAGAGCATGGTGTAATAATCGTTCGGCATAGATACCTCCTTAAACGATCATTCTCCGCCCGAGAGAATCGAGCAGGCCAAGGTTGTTGCTGGTCACGAGCGGGCCGGACTGAAGCTCTTTTTTCTTGCGGTAGTAGATGATGATGCAGCCGGGCTTGCCTGCGCCGCCTGCGCCTGCAGAGCCGCCGGTCGCCCATGCTCCGCCCGTTTCTGTTTTCGGATTTTTGCCGGATGGCGAAAACGACATGCTGAGCGTACCGACTGCACCGGCACCACCGCCGCCGTGACCGCCGTCTCCTCCGTCGCCATAGTTTTCGCCGTCATTTCCGTTGGCTCCGTTTGCGCCTTTGCCGCCGCCTGAACAGTTGCCGCTAAGCGTAACAACGCTTTGAGAGGGATCATTCGAATCGAACTCGCCGTATAGGTTGATATAGACTTCTCCTGCCGAAGTCGCGCCGTTTGCGCCTTGTGCAGCACCGCCGCCGCCCCATCCGTTTGCCGTTACAGTTCCCGATGTCCCGTACTTGGTTTGGCTTACCGTTTTGCTGTTGATCCCGTAGCCTCCGAGATAATCGCCGACTGCTTGACCGTTATTTCCGGGGGAACCTCCGTTTCCGCCCTTTATACCGTTCGCGCCTTTTCGACCGAAAAAAGTTTGCGTCACCAAATCATAATAGCCATCGGCTGAGGTTTCACCGGACGCGCTTGACAATTCCCCAAATGTGCTGTTTCCGGCAGGCTGTGCCGCCGCATATTGGAATTTTTGCCCGGTTATTACATTTAACGATGCGATTAAAATTTTTCCGCCGGAGCCACCCTCGCCGCCTTCGCCGCCTTGACCGGCGGACGAACCGGAATAGGAGCCAGATGACCCGCTTTTGGACTGCGAAGAAATGCCTGCCCAGCTGCCTGCGCTTCCGCTTGCGCCCGTTTCGCCGCCGCCAATAACCACAACACGAATTTCACCGTCTATTACTGATTCCCACTCGCCGGAGCCGGTAAGCAGCACACGCTCGTCGTAGTATTCCGTGGTTTCGGGCTGCAGGGGCAGAAAGCCGACGAGCGCCGAGGTGCGGGACTTGAGCAGGCCGGAGATCTTCGTCTCGCGCGAGGCGATGCAGGCGAGCGTCTGCTGTTTGTCCCACTCGTTCCAGAGCGAGACGACGTGCCCGGCGTGCTCGGCTGCTGGGTTGACGTCCACGGTGAGCTGCTCGCGGCAGGCGTAATAGGCTGCCATGCGCTGCGCGACCGCGGAGGAGTTGACGAGCGAGACGAGCGTCGCGTCGGCGATTTCCTCGACGTTCTTTGCCGCGCCCTCGGTCACGGTGCGCGTGACGACGCGCCGGTTGTGGACGTAGCTTTTGCCGGTGAGCTTGCCGGTGCCCGCAGAGAGGACGGCGTAGTTCGCGCCGCTCTCGAGGATGGCAAAGCCCTCGGCCGCGAGCGTGTGCGCCGGCTCGTCGAACTCGATCACGTCGCCCTGCTGGGCCGTGCCCTCAAAGAGCGTGACGTCCTCCGTGCCGGCAATGTACTGGTGCTCGGTGACGGCGACCGCGCTGACGGGGTCGAGGTACTTGACCTGGATGTTTGCGGCATGGACGCTCCCGGGGCCGATGATGCTCGCCGTGCCGTTCCAGAGCTTCTGCACGCGCAGCGTGCCGTTCTCGTCCGTGTGCAGCCACGCGCCGATGGCAAAGAGCACCTGCACGAGGCTGTCGCGCGCCGAGGCGATGGGCAGCCAGCCGTAGAGCTTGATGCCGCGGTAGATGGTCTCGATGAGCACGGGGATGTCGCCGCAGATCTCCGCGACGACCTCGGCGACCGTCTGCCCGGTGTAGATGCCGCCGCGGTGCGGCCGGACGATCAGCAGCCCGACCGCGGAAAGCGCGGAGAGCGTGTAGAGCTTCGGCCCCACGCGCGTGACGCTCTGCAGGTAGTAAACGCCGATGCGGCTGCCGGAGCGGAAATACTCGACCTTGTCGTTTTTCTTGAAATTCCGGATCGTGCCCGATTCGGACACGACGGTGATGTCGAGCGTGTCCGCCTCGAGCGCGTCCGCGCGCAGCTCCTTATCGCGCATGTATGTCAACAGCTCAATGTACTTTTCGTCCTCCGACGCCTGCGCGCCCGCCTCACGGCTCTTGACGAACTCCTGCACGTCCTTGATCGCGTAGCTCCGGTGGTTGTCGATCATCCAATCCAGCAGCCTGTACTGCATCTCGTCGTCCATGCGGGCGATCTCGAGCGCGGCGGCCTCGGGCAGCTCGCCGGACTCCCATCGGGCGAGGATGCCCGGCACCTTGAGGCCTTTTTTAATGACCTGCAGGTTGCCGACCTTCGTCGCGTTGATCTGCATCTCCTTGGCGATCCACTCGCGCAGCCCGACCGGAAACTTCTCTCCGGCCTTCTTGCGCCGGATGTAGGTTTCCTTGAGCTTTTCTGCCTCCTGCGCGAGCAGCGCGTTGGACTTCACGCGCTGGCGGTTGGCCTCGATCACGGCGCAGAGCTCCTGCTCCTCCGTCATCGCTGGCAGCACCCGGCAGAGCACGGTGGAGAACTGCTTCGCGACGGCCTCGTCCCGGTTCGCCGCGAGCAGCCGCAGCGCCGCCATGCGGCTGTGTCCGGAGATCAGGCGATACTTGCCGTCCTCCGCCGGCACGACGGTCGGCGGCTCGAGCAATCCGTTGGCCTGGATGGACTCCATCAGCGCGGCGAGCGCCTTGTTGTCGGGCCGAGGGTAGAAGTTGCGCGGATTGTCGAGGATGTCGCCGAGCGCGATCTCGCGCGTCATACCCGAATCGGGCAAATCCGTGCGGTCGGGCAGAGCCTCGGCAAATTTCGTGATGTCAAACTTCGCCATGACCAAGCTCCTCTCCGAGATATTCCGCCACCCAGCGGCGGTAGTCCTGCGTCGCCACGCTCCGCGGGCAGTAGTCGATCAACGGTTTTTTCTCAAACGTGGTCTCTACAACCTTATCCGTGCGCCGAATGACCTGCTCAAAGACCGGGATCCCGCGTTGGCGCAGCAAGGTCTCGCCCTCGCGCACGACCTCGCTGCTGTTCCGCATTGTGACGAGCACACCGGCAATCCGCACGTCGGGACGCGCACGACGCAGGCTGCGGATCTGAGCGCGCACGCTCTCGAGACCGTCAAAGACAAAACCGTCGATCTTCGCGGGGACAATCACCTCGTCACAGGCAAACAGCGCGTTGACGCTCGCCACGGTGTACCCAGGGGGACAATCGAGGATGCAGTAGTCCGCGCCGTTGTCATCCTCTGCCGCGCGGACGAAATCATACAGAACACGCGTGCGCCGCATACCCTCGTGCAGCGCGTTGCAGTCGATGTCATAGAGCTCCGAGGATGCGGGGACAAGCAGCATCGACGGCGAGAGCGTGATGGCAGAATCGCTCCAGAGCGGCTCCGCCATGCCAAGCAAAAGCGTTGCAACGTTGCTGTCCGAGTCGGGGTCGTAGCCCGGCTTGTAAAAGTTCGTCAGATTGCATTGTCCGTCGCAGTCGATCAGCAGCACGCGCTTTCCGTAGTCATGCACGAGGATCTCTGCGAGGTTGATGGCGGTCACCGTCTTGCCGACGCCGCCCTTGTTGTTCATGATCGCAATGGTTTTCATGCTTTCCTCCTGTTTCTGTCTGTCAAAATTTGAAGCCCTCGCGGACCGTGACGCCGTCGCCGAGCGAAGCCTCGACGAGGAACCAGCGGTGCGCGCGGTTGATGTACACAATGCGGCCCGGCAGCAGCCGCGGGAGCTCCCGATGTCCGGGGCCGATGGCCGCGCCGATGTCCGCCAAAATGGCGTGGGTATCTCCGATTCTTGGCATGTCGTTTCTCTCTCTTTCTCTCGATTTTCAGAACGGCGCGTTCTCGTCCTCTGGCACTTCCTCAAGCGCCATCTGACCGGGCGCTTCGCCGTCCGTCTTTTCCTTCCGGCCCTTCTCGTCGTCGCGGGTGTAGGGCGCGAAGGTCTGGTGTCTGCCGTCAAAGGCGAACACGCCCTTGCCGCGCCGCCCCTCCTTGCTTTTGGCGATCTGAATGACGCGGCACTTCTCCTGCGAGTAGTTCTGCTTCGGGTCGGGCCGGTAGATCATCACGATCAGATCCGCGTCCTGCTCAAACTGGCCGGTCTCCTTGAGGTCGTGCATATCCGGCGCGCGCCATGCCCCGCGCTCGGGGCGGCTAAGCTGCGCCAGCTCCACCACCAGCACGCCGCGGCTCTGGGCGAAGGTGTGCAGCGCGCGGGAGACGGTCGCCATCTGCTCGCTGCGCAGGTCGCGCGGGTTGCCCTCGGGGACGATCAGCTGGACGTAGTCCACAAAGATCACGTCGTAGCCGTAGGTGATGGACTCCGCCATGATGTCGCCGGCGGTCATACCGCTCGCCTGGATCACATCAAGCCGGCGCTTGACTGCGTCCTCCGAGCAGACCGCGAAGGTGCCCCAGTCGCGGTCGGTCAGGCGGCTGCGCTTGATCGCGTCGAAGTCGATCTGCATGCCCTGCGTCACGATGCGGTCGCCGATCTTGCCGGCAGACGTTTCGAGACTGAAAAAGCCGACCTTGAGCGTCTTGGCCATGTGATAGGCCATCATCAGGGCAAGGGCCGTCTTTCCGTCGCTCGGGTAGCCGCCCAGCACCACCACGTCGCCGCGCCGGATGAAGCTGTTGTGGTCAAGCACGTCCAGCCCGAAGCCCACATAGTCCGCGGCTGCGCCGCTCGCGTGGCGGGCGGAGAAATCCTGCAAAAGCTCCAGCATCGGCACGACCTTCACGCCGCGCCGCGAGGTCATCTGCGCTTGCAGCTCCGAGAGCAGCGGACGGACGTCGTCGAGCGTAGCCGCGCCGTTGATCTGCGCCGAGAGGGCGCGGATGCGGCCCAGCGCCGCCTGCTCGCGCATAAGCTGCGCATATTCGCGCCAGCTCGCGCTCGTGGGCGTGACCTCCATCAGGTCGATGAGCTGTTGCTGCTGCGGCGAGCCGGAGGCATAGCCGAGCTTCGCGTTGATCGTGATGGCGTCGGCGTGCCCGCCCTCGCGGAACACCTCGCGCGCCGCCTGGAAGATCAGCCGGTTGGCTGTGCTGGTGAAGTCGCGCTCGTCCACCTCGGCGAGCACCTGACTGACGATGCTCTCGTCGATCAGCATCGCGCCGAGCACGGCGCGCTCGGCTTCCAAACCGGCGCTCGGCTGCGCGTCTACTCGGCCCATGTCCACCCTCCGTCCTGACTATCCGGCGGCTGCTCGATGCGGCGCACCGTCTGCTCCTTGGCGCTCTGCGCCGGGCGCTTGGCCTTGGCATCCTCCCAGCGCCGGCCGTTGAGGAAGGTCGCGGCGTAGGGGATGCCGACGCCGTCCCGCCACGCGGGCGTGGCCTTCAGGACCTGCAGCGCCCGGCCGATGGTCTCGATCAGCGCGTCGTCCGGCTTGAGCTTGTCCCAGGCGCGCACCGCGCCCATGCGGTTCTCCCCGCGGGGATAATAGGCCCAGAAGCCCTCGAAGCGCTCCGGCTTCCATGCCGGCGTCGTTTTGCTGCGCCGTTTTCTCGGCTCCTCGCCGTCCCCCTTGGGGGGACTATAGGGGGGTATAATATAATCTTTAGTCTCTACGTTCTTACTTTGGGTCGAAAACTCCGTTGACGGTGTTTCCCGACGACGGCTTTCACCGTTGTCGGTGTTTTCCGACAACGGTGGCTTTTCCTGCAAAACGTAGGTGTTCGCGGAAAAGCGCCCGCTGCCGTCATGCGATTGCTCGCGCATCAGATAACCGACCTCCTCAAGCCGCCCCACAAGGCGGCGCACCGTGTCCTTGCCGACGCCGCGCTCCTTCGCCATGCCGGAAATGGTGAACTCCCAATCGGGAGGCTTGTCCAGCATATAGGTCAGGAATCCGAGCATTTCAAAGCTCAGGCGCGTGTCTCGGATCGCCGACTTATACAGGACGGTAAACGGCTCACGATGGCCGGACTTTATTACGCCCTCGCTCATACTTTCCTCCATCCAAATAGACGATGATCTTCATTAGCCGCTCCGTGAGAGACGTGATGCCGACGAGGATCAGGAAGATGTCCAGTCCCGTCATGCGCGCGCCTCCCCTCGGAAGGTGTTGACATTCGTCTGTTTCTGCGATATACTGTGCTTGCAATGGTTTTCAGGGGTTTTCCTCTGGGACACGGAACGCTTCGAGGTGCCAGCCTCGGGGCGTTCTTTTTTTGCGTCCGCGTAGATCACCTGATACGCCGCGGCGATGGTCTCGCGCAGGTCCTGCACGATGTCGTCGAACTCCGGGCGCTCCGCGTCGTCGATCACGCCGTCCTCGGCGATGCGGAGCAATCCGGCCAGCCGGTCCGCTGCGTCGCGCAGGCGGTTGGTCAGCGAGATGGTCGCCATCGGCAGGGGCTTTGGCTCCAGCTCCGGCAGGATGCCGAGCCGGTCGGTCGCCTTTGCGTGCTCCAGCGCCAGCCAGCTCACGCCGTAGACCTCGCACATCCGCGCCACGGTCTCGTCCGGCGGTGTGAGCCGTCCGCCCTCGTAGCGCTTGAGCGTTTCGGGCGAGATGCCGAGCCGCTCCGCCGCCTCTTCCTGCGTCAAAAGTGTCGTTTTACGCCCTCTTTGATAGATATTTGGGTATAACGCTGCCATTGTCTTTCGTCCTCCTTTGTGGTAATGTCGAATCACCAGGTAGCCATCCACCGCGCAAGCGGCACGATGGGAATGATGTACTTCTTGCCGACCTTCTTGGCCGGAAAATCCTTGTCGCCGAGCAGCGCCGCGCGGTCAAGACCGAGGAGCTTACTGCTCTGATCCAGCGTCAGCACCTCCTGCCCGGCAAACTGCTCGCGCAAAGATTGCAGCTGATCGCGGAACGCCTCGCGCTCTCGCATGGCCTATCCCTCCTCACTTTCCTGCGGCCAGCGCTCTCGCGTCTGCCGCGCCCTTGGCCGCCACCGCGGCCCTCGCCGCCTCGCTCGCCGCGCGAAGCGTCTCGTCGTCGTAGAGGTCGCCGATCTCGCACTCCAGCACGGCCGCGATGGTCGGCAGCTTGTCCGTCGTGGGCGTCTTGCTGCCGTTCTCCCACCCGATCACGGCGGGCAGCGTCACGCCGGTCATGCGGGCCAGCTCCGTGCCGGTCAGACCGCGGCGCTCTCGTAATTCTCGGATCCTCATTGGGAACACCTCCTTGCTTTTTCTCTCTCGGTGTGATATGGTTTACTGTGAGTTAATGTAGAAAGGGCGGGGTATTATGGTGCGCATTACGGCTTTTGATGATAATGGTGTGTATAAGATTGACTTTGAAATCCCTGAGCTTGATGAATGTCCGATATGCCATCACGCTCTGAAACCAACTGTTCTGAATTCGAGATATGCGATGGACAGCGCGGACAAGGAAACAACGCTTTGTAATTTATACACCATGTTTTTCTGCCAGAAGTGCCGCAAGGTTTTTCTTGGGAAATTTCGTCAAAGCATTGGTCTGGTGAGTAGCCACATAGCAAACTATATGGGCGAATATGAACTCTTTCCGATGACGCCAAACCGTGAATCCTTCAGCGATGATATACTTGAACTGTCGCTGACCTTCGTTGAAACCTATGGACAGGCTCAGCAGGCAGAGGCCGAAGGATTGTCCCAGATTTGCGGCATCGGATACCGCAAGGCATTGGAGTATCTTGTAAAAGACTACCTTTGCCATAAATTCCCCGCTGATGAGGAAACCATCAAAGCCGAAGCGCTCGGGCAAAGTCTTCGACGAATCGAAGACGGCAGAATACAAACATTGGCTCAGCGCGCAACTTGGATTGGCAACGATGAGACCCATTATGTTCGTAAGCACGAGGATCTGGATGTCAAGACGATGAAAACCTTTATCCGTGCAATGATCCATTTCATCGACTCGGAGTTGACGTTTGAGAAAGCTCTTGGCATTGATCCCGCCTGACGGGATCGTGCACCGCGAGCTGCTTCCCGTCCATCGACCAATAGGACGTTGCCACGCGGACCGGGTCATCGTGCGTCCCATCGCCGCGGACTTCACGGATCTCGATGACCCGAATGACCTTAGCGATCGTAACTGGGTTTGGTGCCATGTCTTTCCACCTCCTTTCACCCGGTGCGCCGCGGCTCACCGTGAGTAAATAGTAAATCGTTAATTATAGATTGTCAATAGGTTTGAAGTTAATTTTAGATTTTTGTGAATTTCAAACAACGCAGAGAGGATGTGATACCATTGAACAACGAAATCTTTGTGCGAAATGTTGAGATAAGATGCAAGCAGAAGGGAGTCCCACCTACCGTAGCCTGTCGAGAAAGCGGTGCGGGCAAGGATTTTCTGACAAACCTGAAAAAAGGGCAATCTCCATCGCTTGGCAAAGCTCAGCAGCTCGCGCAATATCTCGGCTGCACGGTCTCCGACCTGCTGGGGGAGACCGGCACGGCCACGCAGGTCCTCGACGAGCGCTATGCGCCCTTCATCGACCTCTTCGCGGAGCTCGACCCGGCAGAGCAAACCAAAGTCGTCGGCGATATGCTCCGGCGCAAAAATAGAAAATAAAAAAAGTGTCCAAATTGGGTACGAGGAGGAGAAAATCATGATTACTGTCCCAGCGAAAGTGAAAGACCGCATCGCAGCAGGCCTCAAGCGCTACCAGCCGATCCTGATCAAAGCCCGCGACAAGGACATCAATGAGAGCGACACCGTCACCATCCTGATGGACATGCTGGCCGACATTCTCGGCTATGACAAGTACACGGAAATCACCTCCGAATACGCGATCAAGCATACATACTGCGACCTCGCAATCAAGCTGGACGGTTCGCCGAGGATTCTCATCGAAGTCAAGGCGGCGGGGCTCGACCTCAAACTCCAGCACATCAAGCAAGCGGTTGATTACGGCTCCAACTCCGGTGTTGACTGGGTGATACTTACCAATGGTATTCAATGGAAGGTCTACAAAATCATTTTTGCCAAGGCTATTGATACGGAACTGGTCTACGAATTTAACCTGACGGAGATGAACGCGAAAAAGGCCGGCGATTTAGAAATGCTCTATTGCCTCAGCAGGGAAGCGATGGTTAAGTCCGGGAAGGCCTCCTATCTGGAGGACTATCACACGCAGCGTCAGCTGATGAATCGCTTCACTATCGGACAGGTCATTCTCAGCGAGCCAGTCGTCGATGCTGTGAAACGGGTGCTCCGCAAGATGGGGATCGATTCTAAGGTCAGCAATGAGGATATCTCGGACATCATTTTGAACGAGGTCCTCAAGCGTGAGATCCTCGACGATGAGAAGTCCAAGGAGGCCAAGAAGAAAATCGCCAAGGCCCTGAAGCCTGCTCCGAAGCCGAAAGAGCAGCCTGCCGAGCAGTAAGCTATCGCCGCTGGACATAAAAGAATGGAGGGTAAATAATGAAGAACTGTATAAAAATCAAGTGTAACAAATGCGGATGCTCCTTTGAAATTGATCCCGCTGCTTTCGTGCATGTACAGAGGCCCTATTGTCTGTGCTGCGCTCAACCAATGGAGCCAGCTGGATCGAATCGCTTGACGAGAACCATCGAGGCCCTGCAGGACTTTCCATACCAAATCCCAAGTGCGAATAGAGATGAGCCCGGTTTTTCAGCAATTATCGAGCAGACAGAGTAACAGCTTTCTACAAGGCCACTTATCATGACCAAGTGCTGTGCCCGAATTGGGCACGGGAAAAGCCCTCCCCGTGACAGGGAGGGCCATCAACGATAGCATCGATTATAACGTCACCAGCACCGCAGAAAAGTTCAAAGCAAACCTTGACAACTTGAAATTTGGCGGCTATACTTGGAGTACAAACGAAGGGCGCTGCCGGAACGGTCAGCCCCCTAAGAGTTCTTTGAAGTGATCGCCGTACTTGTCAGGGTGCCGGCGGTCAAAATAAAAGCTAACAAAGGGCGCTGCCGGTAGACGGTCAGCTCCCCGGTTAGTTGCTCAAAGAGTAACCGCCTGCTTGGGGAAGCGTGAGGCGGTTACTTCTTTTTTGCCTGAAAACACAGGCCAATGATCCCTATGACCACAAGACAGAACTCGAACAGCTCTGAATATGTAAGCATACGCATCACCCCTCTCTTGGAGGGGCAAGAAGTCCCCTCCGGGATGGAGGAGCCAACCGCCTACCCTGTACCGTTGTACTGGCAGCGCCACAGATAGGATAGCAGAGCTGTGTCGAAAATGCAAGGAATTCTTTCCAACGCAAAAGGCCGCCATCCATGAGGGCGACGGCCTTTGCTGAGCTCGCGCGAACTCGGAGAGGGGGAAATGTGCGGAGGTCTACGGATCGCTGCGCTGGGATTCGGCTGCGAGCTGTGCAGCCAGCTCGAGGATCTCGTGCTGGTCATGCGCGGGCAGGGACTCAAACAGTGCGAGGATGTAGGCGATGTCGTACATTTTATCTCCCTCGGGCACCCTTGTGTATTTGGCGCCGGATGGAATTATAACGCAACCGCGCGCCGGTTGGCTACTGGAATATTTAACAGAGAGGAGGCGGCGCAATGCCAAAATATCCCAGCTATTACATCCGACCGGACGGTCTGCATGAGACGATCCTCCGCATCAACGGCAAGCGCAAGGCCTTCCGCGGGAAAACCGACAAGGAAGTATGGGAAAAGGTCAAGGCGTTTGACCGAGCCCAGCTGCAAGCGGAGATCGACGCGGAGACGACCTTCTCGAGGATCGCAGAGCAGTGGTGGGATGAAGCCGAGCCGAAGCTCGAGCCGAACTCGGTGAAAAACTACAAGCCGGCGCTGCGCCGAGCCGTGGACGAATTTGGGGCACGGCAGGTCGGCATCATTACCGCCAAAGAGATCGACGCATTCATCCGTGACTTTGCCGCCGCGCGGTCGAGGAAGACCGTCGCCATGCAGCTGCAGGTCATCCGCCAGATCCTGCGCTGGGCGGAGCTGCAAGGAAAAACAAATTACAATCCGGCACAGGCCGTCCGCGTGCCGCGCAATCTCCCGCAGGCGCGGCGCGAGGCTCCCGACAAAGACCAGATCGTCAAGATCAAAACGTCCGCCAATTTGCCCTTCGGTCTGTTCCCGGCGCTGATCTACTACACCGGCTGCCGCAGGGGCGAGGCGCAGGCCTTAACCGGAGCCGACATCGACCGCAAAGCCATGCGCGTGCATATCCGCCGATCCGTCTATTACGACCACGGCGCGAAGATCAAGGAACCAAAGACAGCCGCCGGTGTTCGGGAGGTCCCGCTCCTGCCCGCCTTGGATGCGCTTCTGCCGAAAAAATTGCCGCAAGGGTATCTGTTTGCCGAGCCGGATGGCTCACTGCTGACAGACGGCGATTTTCGCAAGCTCTACAAGGCGTACTGCGCTGCCAGCGGTGTGACGGTCTCTCTGCATCAGATCCGGCACGGCTATGCGACCGCGCTGTTTGAGGCCGGCGTAGACCCCAAGACGGCGCAGAAGCTGCTCGGTCATGCGAAGCTGTCCACGACAATGGACATCTATACGCACGTTTACGGCGACGCGATCGCCGCCGCCGCAGAGAAGATGAAAAAGAGCTTTTGACCAAACCTGTGAACACAGTTGCAAACACAAAATGCGCAGAATGCTTGATACGCAAGGGGCGAAATAGAGTTTCCTCCTCTCGTTCGTTGTAGAAAGGGAAAGCGCAGCTTCGGCTGCGTTTTTTCTTTTGTGGTTGCATTTGTCACTTTACGCGGCGCGGAAAAGCTGATAAACTGACGAAAACAAAAGCAAAGAGGTCTTTTCTATGTTTCAGGGCTTTTCGCAGAACGCCATCGACTTCCTTTGGGGCATCAGCCTGAATAACGAGCGGGGCTGGTTCATGGCGCACAAGCAGGATTTTACGGACTATGTGGACGTTCCCATGCGCGAGCTGGGGAAGGCGGTCTTTTCCGCGCTGGCGGAGGACTATCCCAAGCAGGACTGGCGGCTGCACGTCTGCCGCATCTACCGCGACGCGCGGCGGCTGCACGGACGCGGGCCGTACAAGGAGCATCTGTGGTTCACCATCGAGCGGCCGCACGAGCGCTTTGAGAGCGTGCCCGCGCTCTATTTTGAGCTTGCGCCGAACTACTACAGCTACGGCTGCGGCTACTGGGACGCGGGGGCGGCGACGATGGCGAAGCTCCGTGCGCGCATCGACAACGACCCCAAGCCGCTCGAAAGGCTGGCGCGGCGGCTGAATAAATCAAAATTCGTACTCTCCGGCGAGGAATTCAAGCGGCCCAAGGGCGACGCGGGCAAGCTGCTGAATCCGTGGTACAACCGCAAAAACATTGCCATCGGCTATGACGATAACCCCGAGGGCGTGCTTTTCACGCCGCAGCTCAAGGACGATGTGCTCGACGGCTTCCGCTTTCTGATGCCGTACTACCGATACCTCGACACGCTCGCCGGCGACATGGAGCCGAACAGGTGAATAAAAGCTGAGACGGCGTGAGCCATCTCAGCTTTTTCATCATTTGCCGAGCGTTTCACCGATCACAGCCATTTGCGCGGCATCGGGCGAGAAGCTGCGCGGATGGAACTCCACGATGCGCTGACCGTAGATGAGCAGCCAGGTGTCATATTTTTCGCCGCTATGGGCGTCGCATTCCCGCCACGCCCGGTCGGCGCCCCACGGCGCGGGATCGGTCTCGCGGTATTCGCTGCCGTAGAGATCTTCTGCGTGCAGCGTGCTTTGGAGGCAGAAGTCGAAGAGCGGGGCGAGCTTCACGTCGATGACGGTGTAGAACAGCTCCGGCAGCGGCGGGTCATTCTCGTCGCTCCAGCGCACGTCGTAGGGGAGCTCCTGACGGTATTCGACCTGTCGGACGAAGACGGAGTCTCCGCGCTCGAGGGCCTCGCAGGAGTAGCGGGCATAGTCGGTATCGGTCAGGTCCTGCACATAGAGCGGGAGCGTGTCATGGTAGAGGTAGCCGACCTGCGGACTGCCGCCGACGGTGTAGGTGTATTCCTCCGCGTTTTTCGGTACGTTGTCAAACCAGCCGCTTGATATGCCGTAGGTCATGACGCCGATCATCAGCATGACGGATAACAGGACGGAGCAAAGAACCGTGAGCGCTAAGATGAGCCTGTGTTTTTTCGGCGGTACGCTCCTTTTCCGCACCTGCTTGCCGACGAGCACGGCTCCGCCGACGGGGACGAGCACAACGCCGGTGGAGACGAGAACGATGCACAGACCGGCGCTGCGGAAAAGCAGGGGGATGACCATGAGCGCCCAAAAGACAAAGATCCAGATCGAGCGCAGGAAGCTCAGCCAGCGGCTCGAGTGGGTGGGGGTGAAGATGCCCAGCTCGCGGGCGTTGCGCTTCGCCTTGCGCAGCCAGAGCCGGTAGCCGAGCAGCTCGACGCCGAAGAGGAGGATCATGACGAAGATCATCAGCATCATGGTGAGGTCGTAGCCGTCCGCGAGAAAGGCGACCGGATCGCGCCGCAGCTGCGACACCTGAAGATAGAGCATCGTCGGCAGCATGCAGGCGACCGTGATCGTGTTGCTGAGCACATAGCCCTTCTTGGCGCGCTCCATCGTTTCGACCTGCACGACGGCCTCGGTCTCGATGGGCACGGCGTCAAGGTCCTCGTTGTAGAAAATGTGCGTGTCGCCGCGCTGCATGACGATCTGCCAGCCCGCGCCGGCGCAGTAGTCCCAAAAGGTCAGGTTCTCGTGGTTTGGTTCGTCGGGACAAAAGCTGTCGGTCTTGGGGTAGTAGACCACCGCGAAGCGGAGCTTTTTCGGCTCGCAGCGGCGGTAGCGCAGGGCGTAGGTGCCGACGGATTCAAGCATCCAGCCGTTGGCGGCCATTTTCTCCAGGTGCCGCTCGAGTCCCGTGTGGTCGTAGAAGGCGTAGAGGTTCAGTTCTCGCTTCTTGTTCCATCGGTCAGTTCGCATGGCTTGTCGCCTCCCTTCAAAAGTCGCTGGTAATCGTTCATCTGCGCCGTCAGACGGTCCATCTCGCCGTGCAGCCGCTCCTCACCTTTTTCGGTGAGAACGTAGCTGCGGCGGCGGCCCTCGCATTTGGTCTCGACGATGTAGCCCTCGGCGGCAAACTGCTCCAAAAGATTGTAGAGCGTGCCGGGGCCGACGCTCACGCGGCCGCTCGTGAGCAGACGGATGCGCTCCATCAGGTCCATGCCGCAGCATTCCTCGCGCAGACAGAGAAGGACGTAAAACATCTGCTCGGTGAGCGTCTGAAATTTTTCGCGTGCCATTGTACCGCCTCCTTTTATCGATATTCGATATTCTTGAGGAGAGTATACTATCGAATATCGATATTGTCAAGAGAAAAAATCGGAGAGCCGTCGGCTTTCCGATTTTTCATTCAGGCTTTGTCCTCTTCCCGGTATTCAAGAATATCGCCGGCATCGCAGTTGAGCGCCTCACAGATCGCCGCGAGCGTGGAGAAGCGGATCGCCGTCACCTTGTTGTTCTTGATCTTGGACAAATTCACGTTGGAGATGCCGACGCGCTCTGCCAGCTCGTTCAGCGACATTTTTCGCTCGACCATCATGCGGTCCAGTCTCAGAATGATCTTTCCCATTTACACAAGCCCTTCCACATCTTGTTCCAGCTCCACGCCGCGCGCAAAGAACTGCGTCAGGCAGAGGATCACGAGCCCCATGGAGAAGCCGTAGAGCCGAACGCTCGTTTCGACGGTATCGGTGCCGAGGATCAAGCGGCACACGGTGCTCAGCGCAAGCCCCGCGAGCGGAATGGAGATGGCGAAAATGCCGATCTCGCGGAGCATACGGATATTATCCGCCTGAAAAACCGTGCTGCTCTCTGACCGCTTGATGATAAGGTAGAGATTGCGGAAGATCATCGCCATGAGGGAAGGAAGCACGACGGCTGCGACAAAATACAGAAGCATTGCCCGCATATCAATGCCGTTCGCGGTCGGTACGCTGAACTCAAAGCCGAGGACGCTGAGCTCCAATCGACCGGTACGGATCGATCCCGCCAGAGCGTCCGCGAGAAATGTGCGGTCCGCAAACGAGTATATTCCGGCTGTGAGCATGAGAGCGGCCGTCATCCAATAGCCGAGCTCTGTAAATTTTGTGATGATTTTGGCCGCCTTGATGATCCAACGGTTCCACTTCATTTTTCCGACCTCCTCAAGATGCTTGATGAGGACAGTATAACCGCCGAGTATTCGTTTGTCAATACTTTTTTATCGTTTTACGATAAATTATATATGATTATCATAAAATCATCACGCGGATATAGGCAAAGCCCCCGACCGCAGCCGGGGGCTTTGAGAGGGAGATCGATAAATTGATTGGATGGTCGGTCATTCCAGCTCCACCGTGGCGGGGGGCTTGGAGGTGACGTCGTAGAGGATGCGGTTGACGCCCTTGACCTCGTTCACGATGCGGCGGGAGACGGTGTCGAGCAGCTCCCACGGCAGACGCGAAAAGTCGGCGGTCATGAAGTCCTGTGTCTCTACCGCGCGCAGCGCGATGGCGTAGTCATAGGTGCGCTCGTCGCCCATGACGCCGACCGAGCGCAGGTTCGTGAGCGCGGCGAAGTACTGGTTGATGCTGCGCTCGAGGCCCGCCTTGGCGACCTCCTCGCGGAAGATGGCGTCCGCCTCGCGGACGATGGCGAGCTTCTCCTCGGTGATGTCGCCGATGACGCGGATGGCAAGGCCCGGGCCGGGGAAGGGCTGACGCCAGACGAGGCTTTCGGGCAGGCCGAGCTCAATGCCGAGCTGGCGCACCTCGTCCTTGAAGAGACGGCGCAGGGGCTCGATGATCTCCTTGAAATCCACATGTTCGGGAAGTCCGCCGACGTTGTGGTGACTCTTGATGACGACGCTCTCGCCGCCGACGCCGGATTCCACCACGTCGGGGTAGATGGTGCCCTGCGCGAGAAAATCGACGCGGCCGAGCTTTTTGGCCTCGGCCTCAAAGACGCGGATGAACTCCTCGCCGATGATCTTGCGCTTGCGCTCCGGCTCGGAGATGCCGGCAAGCTTGGTGAGAAAACGCTCCTGCGCGTTCACGCGCACGATGCGCATGCCGAGGCAGTCGTGCATGGCGCGCTCGACTTGATCGCCCTCGTCCTTGCGCAGCAGACCGTGATCGACAAAGATGCAGGTGAGCTGTTCGCCGACCGCGCGGTAGAGGAGCGCGGCGGCCACGGCGCTGTCCACGCCGCCGGAGAGCGCCAGCAGCACCTTGCCGCCGCCGACCTTGGCGCGGACCTCCTCGATGGCCTCGCTGACGTAATTCGCCATGCTCCACTCGGGGGCAAGGCCGCAGACCCTATAGAGAAAGTTTTTCAGAATTTCGGTGCCGTGGACGGTGTGCAGCACCTCGGGATGGAACTGCACGCCGTAGAGCTTCTTTTCCGCGTTCTCGATGGCGGCGTAGGCGCAGCCCGCGGTGTGCGCGATGGCGCGGAAGCCGGGGGAAAGGCGCTCGACCTCGACGCCGTGGCTCATCCAGCAGATGCTCGCCGGCTCAACGCCGTCGAACAGCAGACTCGTGCCGTCGTGCGTCAGCTCCACCTTGCCGTACTCGCGGACCTCGGCTCTGCGGCAGGCGCCGCCGAGCTGATGGATCATCAGTTGCTGGCCGTAGCAGATGCCGAGGATGGGCAGACCCAGCTCGAAAATGGCGTTGTCGAGCGCGGGGGCGTTCGGCTCAAACACCGTCGCGGGGCCGCCGGTGAAGATGATGGCGGCGGGGCCGAAGGCGCGGATGTCGTCCATCGACATGGTGTAGGGCTTGATCTCGCAGTAGACGCCGCATTCACGCACGCGGCGCGCGACGAGCAGATTGTACTGTCCGCCGAAATCCAATACCAGTACCTTTTTCATCTCAGTCGTCCTCACGGAAGAGAATGCCGTTCTCGTCTGCCTGCTCGATGACGGCAAGCGCTTTGTACGGCACGCCGGAGGCACGGAATTTGTCGCCGCCGCCCTGGAAACCCTTTTCGACCGCGACGCCGATGCCCTCGAGTGTCGCGCCCGCGGCGTTTACGAGGTCGATGAGGCCCTGCATCGCGTAGCCCTTCGCCATAAAGTCGTCGATGATGAGAACGTGGTCGTCCGCGTGCAGCCACTCATGGCTGACGATCAGCGTGACCTTCTTTTTATAGGTATAAGAAAAGACCTCGCTCTGGTACAATCCGCCCTCGATGTTATCGCTCTTCGCCTTCTTGGCGAACAGCATGGGAACACCGTATTTCTGGGCGCAGATCGTGGCCAAAGCGATGCCGCTTGCCTCCGCTGTTAAAACCATGGTGATCTTGCTGATGTCAAAATACTTCGCAAACTCATCGGCCAGAGCCTCAAGCAGTTTGGTGTCGACGCGGTGGTTGAGAAAGCCGTCGACCTTGATGATGTTGCCGGGCAGGACCTTGCCTTCGCGGCGAATGCGTTCCTTGAGCAGTTCCATGGGACCGTCCTCCTGTCGTATAATATAAGTGCGCGAGCTGTGCTGCCATTGTAGATATTGTATCGTATGATAGAGCATTTGCGCAAGAAAAACAAGGTGACGGAGGGACCAAAAAAAGAGAGAGAAAAGCGCCCGTTTTCGGGCGCTTTTTATGGTTTTACACAGTTTGATAAGCGCAGCTGATGACGAGCATCAGACGCGCGCATCGCGCTCAGCCCGCATTGGAGTAGAGACGGGCCTCCAGCGCGTCGAGCCCGGCAAGGATATTTTCAACTGCCTGCTGTGTGTCGGGGTCCTCGGCAGGACCGCTGCAAAAGAGCAGATAGGAACTTCCCTCCAGCAGCGACGCCACCCCCTCGCGGAAGCGCACAAATTCCGCCTGCGTCGCACGGCGGATGTCGGGGACCGGCGCGGCGCCGTCCGCTTCGAGCACAAAGGTGATGGTGTTTCCGTCAAGGTAGCGCTCCCGCCCGCCGGCGTAGGAGATCAAATCGTAGGAGCAGCTGCCCACGCCCCTGTCCTCATGGGTCTGATAGCGCAGCACATCCGCGCCCCACACACCGTTTTCATCCTCTCCGTAGCAGAGGAAGAAAGTGTCCCAACCGGTATAGTAGGGGGTGACCTCCTTGGTGAAGAGCACCGTACCGTCGTACTTCCTCGCCTCCAGCGTGTAGCGGCATATTGCAAATTCATCCGGCTCCGAGGTCGTGAGGACGAGGATCTCGTCCTCGCTGTCACGGTCGAGATCGGCGTAGGCGAGCGGCTGTTCATTGACCGCATAGACCTCGGTGAAGCTCTTTACCCCGTCCGCGCTGTAATAAACCTCCGTGTCACGCTGCGCGAGGTACAGCCCGCCGTTCCCGTCGGGACGGTAGGTGTCGGTGTAATACTCGGGCGTGGCATGCCACTGGCAGATGCAGACCTCGTTTTCCTCGTCGGGCTCGAGCGCAAAGGCCCACCTCCCGTAGGGGCGGAAGCCGTCTGTCTGCGCGTCGTAGAACCAGTAATAGAAGGGCACATTGTAGGCGGGATTGTCGAGCTGTAAGCCGATGTCGCGGTAGCCGTCGAAGTTATAGTCGCCGGTCTCAAGGCAGTTCTCGGGCGACCAGCAGCTCGTGTAGCCGTCCGCACCCCAAACCTCGTCACCGAGGTCGGAGATCAGAAGATTCTCCTCCCTGCCGTCGTCCCACAGAAGGTGGATGCGGCTCACGCCGCAGTCATACTCCCCGTTCTGATAGCCGTATAGCTCAAGCCTCGCCGTCCTGCCCTCGCAGAGGGTGAACGGCTCCGTGCGCAGCAGCACATCGTCCGCGTGCAGGACGGTCCATTCATCGTCCGTGGCGGGCTGCTCGGCGACAGGCTCCGGCGGCTCGTCGGGCAGCGGCGTGTCTGCGTTGGTTTTTTCGCCGCAGGCGGCGAGCGTCAGCGTGAGTGCCGCGGCAAGCAGCAGCGCAGTAAGCTTCGTTTTCATAATGCTCCTCCCCAAGCAATGTTATTGATTTACATAATAACATGCCTTTGCGGAAAAGTCGTTACAAAAGAGTTACAAAAAAGGAGAGCGCCAAAAGCGCTCTCCTTCGCGGTGCGGGATTCACTTCTTCTCGTCCTCCAGCAGACCCTTGAAGCTTGCGGCAAGGCCGGCAAGGCTCTGGATCTCGCTGGGAACGATGATCTTCGTCGCCTGTCCGTCGGCAGCCTTCTCGAAGGATTCGAGCGCCTTGAGCTTGACGACCTGATCGTTGGGGTTGGCGTTGTTGAGGAGCTTGATGGAGTCCGCCAGCGCGGTCTGCACCTTCATGATGGCCTCGGCCTCGCCCTCGGCGCGGAGCACGGCGGCTTGACGCTCGGCCTCGGCGTGGAGAATGGCGGCCTGCTTCTCGGCGTCCGCCTTGAGGATGGTGGACTGCTTCTCACCCTCGGCGACGAGAATCTGGCTCTGCTTCTGACCCTCGGCCTGCAGAATGGACTCGCGGCGCTCGCGCTCGGCCTTCATCTGCTTTTCCATGGCGTTCTGGATTTCCTTGGGCGGCAGAATGTTCTTCAGCTCCACGCGGTTGACCTTGATGCCCCAGGGGTCGGTGGCCTCATCAAGGATGGAGCGCATCTTGGCGTTGATGACGTCGCGGCTGGTGAGGGACTGGTCGAGCTCCATTTCGCCGATGATGTTGCGGAGCGTTGTGGCGGTCAGGTTCTCGATGGCGTTCATCGGGTGCTCGACGCCGTAGGTGTAGAGCTTGGGGTCGGTGATCTGAAAATAGATGACCGTGTCGATCTGCATGGTGACGTTATCCTTGGTGATGACGGGCTGGGGATCGAAGTCGGCGACCTGCTCCTTGAGGCTGACCTTCTTGACCACGCGCTCAATGAAGGGGATCTTCAGGTGCAGGCCGACGTTCCAGGTCGCGCTGTACGCGCCGAGACGCTCGACGACGTAGGCGCGGGACTGCTGCACGACGTGGATGTTGCTCACAACAAGAATGAGCACGAGCACGACGAGCACGATGACGCCGATGTAGTTGAAAATGGATGCGATAGGCATATTACGGTTCCTCCCTTTCTTTTCTGACGAAGAGCTTGACGCCCTCCATTCGGACGATGGTGACCATGGAGCCGCGGGCGATCACGTCGCCGTCCTCGCTGCGGGCGGTCCATGTTTTGCCGTCGATGTAGACGGCGCCGGTGGTGTTTTCGTTGTCGATGGTCTCGGTGACCTTGGCCGTGTGGTGCAGCACGCGGTCGGCGTTGGTGGGAACGATGGTCTTATCCAGCATTTTGTGCGCCAGCGGGCGCGTTGCGATCAGCGCCGCGATGGAGACCGCCAGAAAGACGACGATCTGCAGCCAGAGCACCGCGCCGAGCTCCAGCGCGAGCAGCGCGGCGACCGCGCCTGCCACGAACCAGATGGAGACCAGCCCTGCCGTCGCCGCCTCGGCGATGCCGAAGATGACGATGGCAGCGATCCATACGAATGTCATGTTGCCTCCCGAACCTCCTTTCATGCTGTGGGCAAGCGCCATCAGCGAGAGCAGAACGATAAAGATCAGCGTGCCGCCGATGAGCTTGTCATAGGGGGAAAGATTGCTGAGAAAGTCAACAAAGGAACGCTTGAGCGGCTTGCCGGCGATGGGCTGCTCGACCTCGGCCTCTTCCGCCTCGACGGGCGGAAGCTCGTCAGCGAAGAGCACGTCGAGCGTCGTGTGGTAGCGGTGGCAGATGTAGAGGATCTTTTCGATCTCCGGGTAGCCGCGGCCGGACTCCCAGCGCGACACCGCCTGCCGCGAGACGTGCAGCTGCTCGGCAAAGGTCTCCTGCGTCATGCCGCTTTGCTTTCGGACCTCCTGCAGCTTTTCGCCAAAGGCCATTTCCCTGTTCCTCCGTTTCTCTCTGTGTGGCTATCCTACCGCCCGCGCCGTGTTTTTTCCACCAACCTGCGCTTGCGTTTTGCGTTTTTGCCTGTCCGGCGCGCAACTTTAACGTTACATTGCCCGCCGGAGGGGCGTTTGGGGCTTTTTCATAGTATACCATAGGGCGCGGGGAATTACCATGCTTTTTTTGCGCGCGGACGATTGCGTTTTTGCGCCGCGTCCGCTATACTGGAAAAAACGAAAGAGGAAAGCGATGGAAACGCCATGCTGCAATTTGCCATTCCCTGCCTGCTGGGGCTCGAGAGCCTGGTGGGCGATGAAGTGAAAAAGCTCGGTCTTGCCGACATCCGCGTGGAAAACGGGCGTGTGCTGTGCCGCGGCGAGGAGCGCGACCTCGCGCGGCTGAACATCAATCTGCGCTGCGGTGCGCGCGTGCTGCTCGTGCTCGCGGACTTCCGCGCGACGGATTTTGAAACGCTCTTTCAGGGCACCCGCGCCGTGCGCTGGGAGGACTGGATCCCCCGCGAGGGCGAGTTCCCCGTGACGGGCTATTCCATCAACTCCACGCTGCACTCCGTTCCCGCCTGTCAGTCCATCGTGAAGAAGGCGGTCGTCGAGCGGCTCGGGGCGGCCTATGGGCTTGAAAAGCTGCCGGAGACCGGCAAGCGCTATCAGATCCGCTTCTCGATCATGAAGGACGAGGTGATGCTCTGCCTCGACGCGAGCGGCGAGGGGCTTTACAAGCGCGGCTACCGCGCCGTCGGCGTAGCGGCTCCGCTCAAGGAGACGCTGGCCGCCGCGATGGTGAAGCTCTCGCACTACAACGGACGTGACCCGTTCTGCGACCCCTTCTGCGGCAGCGGCACCATCGCCATCGAGGCGGCGCTGATCGCCAGGAACCGTGCCCCGGGCCTGAACCGCAGCTTTGCCGCGCAGCACTGGGCGATGGTGGACAAAAAAATATGGCTCGACGCGGCGGACGAGGCGATGGACAATGAATTTCACGACAAGACCTACGAGATCTGGGGCGGCGACATCGACCCGCACGCCATTGAGATCGCGCGGCACAACGCGGAGCTTGCCGAGGTGGACGATACGGTGCGCTTTGAGGTGGACGATGCGACGCGCTTCCACTGGGGCGGGCAGTATGGGCGCGTTGTGACGAATCCGCCCTACGGTGAGCGTCTGCTGGAGCAGAAGGAGGCCGAGGAGCTTTACCGCGCCTTCGGCCGCGCGGTGGATAAGCTGCCGGAGACGTGGCGCGTTTATGTGCTCTCGTCGCACACGGAGTTTGAGCGCTGCTTCGGCCGCACAGCCGACAAAAAGCGCAAGCTCTACAACGGTATGCTCAAGTGCGACCTGTTCATGTATGGGAAGCGGCTCTGAGATAAAACGAACACCGGCGGTCCGCGGGGACGCCGGTGTTAATTTTTCGTTAAGGCTTCTGCACCGCGCTCCAGTTGTGACACTTTTTCATAAAATGTTCATTGCATTTTTTACGCGGTATGCGCTATGATTTAAAGAAGAGAGTCTGCGCGGGGGAGGTTTCTCCCGCCGCGTCATCGAAACGGGGGACCTGTACCTTGAAACACATTTTTATCATCAATCCGTCGGCCGGTAAGAACGACAGCCGCCAGCGCATCTACACGATGGCAGAGGCGCTGCGGGAAAAGCACGGTCTGGACGTACAATGTATGCTCACCGCGTCGGTCGGTCACGCGGCCACGCTCGCGCGCGGCCTCGCCGAGAGCGGAGAAGAGGTGCGGCTCTATGCCTGCGGCGGCGACGGCACGGTCAATGAGGTCGCCAACGGCATCGCGGGCTATGCCAACGCCGCGATGACCTGCATCCCCATCGGCACGGGCAACGATTTTCTCAAAAACTTCGGCGCGGACTACGAAAAGTTTCTCGACGCGGAAAATCTCTGGAACGGCGAAACGCAGGCGCTCGACCTCATCGACTGCAGCGGGCGTTATTGCCTGACGATCGCCTGCTCGGGCATCGACGCGCGCATTGCCGAGAGCGTGCATAAGTTCAGCGCCAATCCGCACCTGAGCGGGCGCGGCAGCTATCTGGTCAGCGTGGCGGCGAATGGCATCTTCGGCCGCATCGGACGGCATTGGACGGTCTGGCTGGACGAGGAGAGGATCGAGGACGACTTCGCCCTCGTATCCATGTGCAACGGACGCTACTACGGCGGCGGCTCCACGCCGGTGCCGGAGGCGCGGATGAACGACGGCGTGCTGCACACGGTTTTGGTGAAGAACATCAGCAAGCTCCGCTTCGCGCGGCTCTTCCCGGACTACTCCGCAGGAAACCACGAAAAGCTCCCGAAGGACGTGGTGCGCTTTTCCACGGCGAAGGTCGTGCGCATCCACTCCGACGACGGCGACATCGTGACCTGTCTGGACGGCGAGTGCTCCCATTCGCATGACGTGACGCTCCGCCTGGCGGACAAAAAGCTCAATTTCTTCGGCCCTGCCGGCTGCGACCCGAACGCGACGGCGCGCTGAGAGAATTTTACCAAACTGTGAATTTTTGCAAATCGACCGGATTTTTCAAAAAATCCCCTTGCAATATTGCTTGCCTTGCGCTATGATAGCACCGTTGGTTAGCACTCGATCGCGATGAGTGCTAACCAACGGTGAATTTGTTTTTTCAAATTTGTGAAAATATAGAAGGAGGCACATTCCCATGAAACTCACTCCGCTTGCCGACCGCGTCATCCTCAAGATGCTCGAGGCCGAAGAGACCACCAAGGGCGGCATCATCCTGACCGCCAGCGCCAAGGAGAAGCCCTCGATCGCCGAGGTCATTTCCGTCGGCCCCGGCGGCATGGTCGACGGCCACGACGTCGTCATGACCGTCAAGCCCGGCGACAAGGTCATCACCAGCAAGTATTCCGGCACCGAGGTCAAGGTCGATGACGAGGAATACACCGTCGTCCGTCAGAGCGACATTCTTGCCATCGTTGAGTAAAATGCGCAAAGAGGGAGCAGGCTCCCCCTTTGGATTCCCCACCGCCAGTCTGCGGACTGGCGACGCCGCCCAAGGCGGCTGGGTCAAAGTATTTTTGCCACGCACATGTCGCGGCAAAAATAATCTAAACTATTTTCGCGTTCCGCGGAATTTCTAATGGAGGTACACTCTTATGTCTAAGCTCATTAAATCCGGCGAAGAGGCCCGCAAGGCGCTTGAAGTCGGCGTCAATACTCTGGCCGATACCGTGAAGGTCACCCTCGGCCCCAAGGGCCGCAACGTCGTGCTCGACAAGAAGTTCGGCGCTCCGCTCATCACCAACGACGGCGTGACCATCGCCAAGGAGATCGAGCTGCCCGATCCGTTCGAGAACATGGGCGCTCAGCTCGTGCGTGAGGTCTCCACCAAGACCAACGACGTCGCGGGCGACGGCACCACCACCGCCACCCTGCTCGCGCAGGCGATGATCCGCGAGGGCCTGAAGAACCTCGCCGCCGGCGCGAACCCCATCGTGATGAAGAAGGGCATGGCCAAGGCCGTTGAGACCGCGGTCGAGGCCATCAAGGCCAACAGCCAGAAGGTCAACGGCACGGACGATATTGCCCGCGTCGGCACCGTCTCGAGCGGCGACGAGTTCATCGGCAAGCTGATCGCCGAGGCCATGGAGAAGGTCAGCGCCGACGGCGTGATCACCATTGAGGAGTCCAAGACCGCCGAGACCTATTCCGAGGTCGTCGAGGGCATGATGTTCGACCGCGGCTATATCACCCCCTACATGGTCACCGATACCGAGAAGATGGAGGCCGTCGTGGACGACGCCTACATCCTCATCACCGATAAGAAGATCTCTGTCATTTCCGACATTCTGCCCATCCTCGAGCAGCTCGTCCAGAGTGGCAAGAAGCTGGTCATCATCGCCGAGGACGTTGAGGGCGAGGCGCTGAGCACCCTGATCGTCAACCGTCTGCGCGGTACGCTGAACGTCGTGTGTGTCAAGGCACCCGGCTTCGGTGATCGCCGCAAGGAGATGCTGCAGGATATCGCCATCCTCACCGGCGGCCAGGTCATTTCCGAGGAGCTCGGCTACGAGCTCAAGAGCGCGACCGTCGATATGCTCGGCCGTGCGCGTCAGGTCAAGGTCACCAAGGAGAACACCACCATCGTGGACGGCTCCGGCGACAAGCAGGCCATCAAGGACCGCGTGTCTCAGATCCGCGCGCAGATCGCCGTCACCACCAGCGACTACGACAAGGAGAAGCTGCAGGAGCGTCTGGCGAAGCTCGCCGGCGGCGTGGCGGTCATCAAGGTCGGCGCTGCCACCGAGACCGAGATGAAGGAAAAGAAGCTGCGCATCGAGGACGCTCTGAACGCGACCCGCGCGGCGGTCGAGGAGGGCATCGTCGCCGGCGGCGGCACGGCCTACGTCAATGCCGTTCCCGCGGTCGAGAAGCTCATCGGCAAGGTCGAGGGCGACGAGAAGACCGGCGTGAAGATCATCGTCAACGCGCTGCAGGAGCCTGTCCGCCAGATCGCCAAGAACGCCGGTGTGGACGGCAGCGTGGTGCTTGAGAAGATCAAGAGCAGCCGCAAGGTCGGCTACGGCTTCGACGCCTACAAGGAGGTTTACTGCGACATGATCGGCGCCGGTATCGTCGATCCTGCCAAGGTCACCCGTTCCGCGCTGGAGAACGCCGCGTCTGTCAGCTCCATGGTGCTGACCACCGAGGCGCTGGTCGCCGACAAGCCCGAACCTCCCGCACCCGCGGCTCCCGCCGGCATGGGCGGCATGGACGGCATGTACTAAGAGACACCGCAAAGCCTTGAAATTGCTTGGTTTTTGGGATGCGCAAAAGCGGATTTACGCCAAACTTACGCCACTTACGCCAAAAATTCAAGCGCATGATAGGGTAATGAAGACCGACACTCACATTTGCGGGTGTCGGTCTTTTTGCACGTGCCGCTATGACCTCGAAACATTGCCAAGGCTGCGAAGGGAAATGCGTTCTATCTCGCAATCGGCATATTCCCCGCGCGATGGAGGATTTGAAGGAATTTTGAGCAATTCGCTATAAAAATCGCCGCCTTTCTCTTGCAATTTCGGGGAAGTGTAGTATACTGAACATATCCAAATGTGTTATCGGCAAAACCGGCGCAAACCGGCGACGCAAAGCTATAGGGGCCCACCGGGTCAGCCAGCTGCCAACGACAACTTTCTGCCGCTGTTTTTCGCCGAGGTGATTGCTGTATATACCGCGGCTTTTTTATCAAAAAAGCCCGTGATCTTTTGAAAATCAGGGGTTGACAAGGATGAAACAGGCGCCATATGCTGACAGCAGAGCAGAGCAGAGCAGAGCAAGTAAAACTCTGCTCATTTGTGTTGCCCGCAGTCCTTTTTATCTGAAATAAAAGACGCTTTCGGCATGGGAAGACCATGCTTTGAAAGCGTCTTTTTTATGCTTCATCCGGCGTATGCACCAAAACATCCTCGACCCGGCAGGAAAGGATATTACACAAGTCATTCAGCGTAGCCGTCGAGATGTTTCGGTTGTGCTTGAGCGAGTCCAATGTGCCGCGGCTGAAGGAGTAATCCTTGATGAGCGTATAGGTCGTAACGCCCTTTCGCCGCATGGTGCTCCAAAGCGGTTCGTAAGAGATAATAAAAACCACCTCACTTGTGATTTTTATTATATTTGCCCGGTCGGGGCTTGAATATTCCCGATATAATGGGTATAATGTGAATATCCAACGAACAGAATGCAGCGGGGGGTCATGTATGAAAATGGCTTTGCGCCAGTATTGCATAGAGCATGGCCGCGACACGCTGCTGCGTGAGTGGGATGCCGCGAGGAACGGCGGCCTGACGCCGTCCGACGTTTCCTTCGGAAGTCATCAAAAGGTATGGTGGCAGTGCTCCAAGGGTCACAGTTGGCAGGCGAAGGTCTACTCCCGTTCGGCGGGCAGTGGCTGTCCGTACTGTACCGGACGCAAAGAAGTGCCTGAAAACTCGCTGGCGGTGCAAGTCCCCTCGCTTGAAGCCGAGTGGGACACGGAAAAAAACGCCCCGCTGAAATTTGCCGACCTGACCATCGGCAGCCACAAAAAGGTCTGGTGGCGGTGCCCTGCGGGACATTCCTACGATTCGGTCGTCAAGAGCCGTGTGCTGGGCACCGGCTGTCCCGTCTGTGCGGGACGTGTTGTTCTGCCGGACGAAAACTCCCTCGCGGCAAGGTATCCCGCACTTGTTGCCGAATGGGATACCGAGAAGAACGCTCCTCTATTGCCGACGCTGGTCGCCCCGGGAACGGTGAGAAAGGCCTGGTGGCGCTGTCCCAAGGGGCACAGCTACCGTGCCGCCATCTCATCCCGCGCGGGTGGTGGAACAGGCTGCCCATTCTGCGCAGGGCAAAAGGTCATACAGGGCGAAAACGACCTCGCTACCCAATACCCGCAGCTTGCCGCGCAATGGGACGCTGCGAAAAACGGCACTCTGACGCCGGAGGCAGTGACTTCCGGCTCCAACCGCCGCGTGTGGTGGCGCTGCGAAAAGGGACATTCCTATCCGGCTGTTATAGCTCACCGCGTGCGGAGTGGAAGCGATTGTCCGTATTGATCCAACCACAAGGTTCTGCCCGGCTTCAACGACCTCGCGACGATAGAGCCGGTCGTTGCCTCGCAATGGCACCCGACGCGCAACGGCAGCCTTACACCGCAGCAGGTGACGCCCGGCAGCCGCCGCAAGGTCTGGTGGCTCTGCGATAAGGGTCATGCGTGGCGGGCGGTCGTCAACAGCCGCACGGGAAAACAGCGCTGCGGCTGTCCGATCTGCGCAGGCAGACCATTGGACCGATGCACAGCAATTTTAAGTGAACCTCCGGCGGAGCCGGTGAAATAAGTGCCCAAACCGCGGGGAGCCGCGGAAAAAATACAGTAGGAGGACCAAAATGAAACGCAAAATCTTATCCCTCATTCTTGTGTTCGCCATGACAGTCAGCCTGTTCACGGTCGGCACAGGAGCGGTCGAGCCGACCTACGGCGACACCGCAGGCCATTGGGCCGAAAGCTCCATCGAACGCTGGAGCGGCCACGGCATCATCTAGGGCAGCAACGGTCAGTTTGACCCCAACGGTCAGCTCACTTGCGCGCAGCTCGCGACCATCCTCGCGAAGCTCCTCAAGCTGCCCGCCGCGAAGGACGCGGGCTTCACCGACAACACGGCGGATGCCTGGTACTATGATGCCATCAACCGCTGCGCGGCTGCCGGCATCCTCAACGGCAACGGCGACGGCACCGTGACGCCCGAAGCGCCCATCACCCGCGAGCGTGCCATGGTCATGCTGGCCCGCGCGCTCGGCATTGAGCCGATCCGCAAGCCCGACCTGACGAAGTACACCGATGCCGCGCAGGTCTCCGCCTACGCGCGTGGTTACGTTGCCGCGCTCATTGAGGCCGGCATCGTGGGCGGCGTGACGGCTGACGAGCTTGCCCCGCAGGACAACATCAACCGCGCGTCCACCGTTACCATTCTCGACCGCGCCATCAGCACCTATGCCGATAAGGCGGGCGAGACCGTCAAGGTCGACGGCAAAGGCCTCGTGCTCGTCGTCGCCAAGAACGTCAAAATCACCGGCGCGCCCGAGGGCACCAAAATCGTGGTCGCGGACGGCGCGACCGGCCTGACCGTCAACGGGAAGTCCGTCTCCGACGACCAGACCTACATCGTCCCCAAGACCACTACCGGCTCCGGCAGTTCCTCCGGCGGCGGTCATAGCCACAGCTATGTTTACACCGATAACGGCGACGGCACCCACACCGGTAAGTGCTATGCCAACGACAGCGCGCTTTCTCCCGAAGCGCATAACCATAACGGCGAAAATGGCAAGTGCACGGTCTGCGGCGCGGCGCAGACCGCTGCGTCTGTCGCGTCTGTGAAGGCGGCCGACGGCACGTATACCTATTACACGACTCTCGCCGCTGCTCTTGCCGCGGCCAAGAACGGTGACACCGTGAAGCTGACGCAGGATATCACGCCCGACGAGCGCATCGTGGTCACCGGCAATAAGAACATTACCATTGACCTCGCTGAGAAGAAAATCACTTCGACGGCGGACGTTGCCATCGTGAACGACGGCAACGGCAAGTTGACCATTACCGGCAACGGTACGGTGGACACTTCCTCGTCCACGAACGATGAAAACATCGCCATTTGGGCGCGCACCGGAAGCATCGATATCGAGAACGGCACGTTCATCAACAAGTCCAACAAGGAAGCCACGGTTTATGTGGGCACCAGCGAGAACGCGAACGAGCCTGTCATCACCATCAAGGGCGGTACATTCAAAAACAGCGCAGAGGGAACATACACCTACAATTCAAGCCTGAAGCCTCTGACGCTGAACGTGCAGAATGGTAAACCTGTTACCAGCATTGTCATCACCGGCGGCACATTCTATGGCAACGACCCTAAAAACGGCGACGACAATAAGGGCGGCACTTTCCTCGCGCCGGACTATAAGTCCGTGGAAACTTCTGCTGGCAGCGGCGTTTGGACCGTCAGCAAAATGACTTGGAACGAGTATCCCGAGGATGCGTCCGTTGTGCCCTCCGGTCTTTTGATTCAGGAATATACTAACGGCGATTTCAATAGTAACAATGGCAATACAGGCACCATCACCATCAAGGACAAGGAAGCGCTGCTCTACTTTGCCTATAAGCTCAACCCGGCGGCGGCGCATGAAGCTTGCCTTGCAGATCACAGCCATTGGGATCATACCTGTATCTGGTACGGCGGCGCTTGCGCCCGGCACATCGTGCTGAACGCTGACATTGACCTTGAAAATATCACGCTGGAAAACGGCTTTGGCAATATGAAAGACTTCGACTTTGACGGCCAAGACCACAAAATCAGCAGCGTGACCATCAATTATAACGGTACCGACAACACCGGCCTGTTCGTTGGCGGAAACCGTGGCATCTCCAACCTCGTTGTTGAGAATGTTAAAGTAAATGCTCCCAATGGTACTGAGAACGCCGTCGGTATCGTGTCCTCCGATGCCAACGCTGACATCACAAATGTGACCGTCCGCAATTCCTCCGTCACCGGCGGCAAGTACACCGGCGCCATCGTTGGCTATAACTATGGCAGCGTGGCCAACTGTAAGGTCGAGAACTGCACCGTGTCCGGTCGCTATAAGGTCGGCGGCATTATCGGCTATATCTGCAACAGCAACGATGTCCCCACTTATGTTACCGGTAACGTCCTGACCGGTGTGACGGTCAAGGGTGAGAATTTGGTCGCAGGCAAGAACAACTTCGTTATCGGTAAAATCGTCGGCAACTGGAACGCGACTGTCGGCGAATGCAGCGGCAACACGTTCTCCGGCACGACTGTCGCAACTGAGGATATCGGTGAAATCGAGTCCCGCTGCATTGTCACCGTCAACGGCGTAACTCAGCTTCCACAGAATGCAACGGCTGAAACCATCAACAAGGTTATTACCGAAAGCAAGGATGCCGAAGGCAACGTCGTGAAAGACGTCAAGCTCGCGCTGCCGTCGAAATCGACCTTTGAACTGAATAACGGCCTTGCACACGAGGGCGATAAGAGCCGTAAGGTCACCATCGTCGGTGACGGCACGCAGACGGTGGATGTGGCAAAGAACGCTGCTAAAGCCGAGGGCGCGAATCATCTCAATTATCAGCGTGGGTCTACCTTCACGTTCGAGAATGTCACGGTTGAGAACGGTACAGGTACTTATGACGGCATCGTCTGTGACGAGCTGATTTACAGAAACTGCACCATCAAGGGTGTTACTACCCTCTATGGCAAGGCAACCTTCATTGACTGCACCTTTGAGAATGAGATGGCCAACCAGTATTCCATCTGGACCTGGGGCGGCACGGACGTGAAGTTTGAGGGCTGCACCTTCAACACCAACGGCAAAGCAATCCTGCTCTTTGGTGAGGAGAAGACAACGAATCTCACGGTGACCGGGTGCAGATTCAACGACCGCAACAACGGCACTGCCGGTAAGGCTGCTATTGAGATTGGAGAAGCAAATTACGGAAAGCACAACAACTTTACTGTTGTCATCTCCGATTCCGAGGTTGTTACAGGCTTTGCCATTAACTCCAATGGTACGAATACCGGCTCCAAGCTGTGGGCCAATAAGAACAGCATGGATTCCGAGCATCTGTCTGTCACGATTGACGGCACAAAGGTCCTCTAATCCAAGCACATTAGAATCACCCGCAAGCGCCCGAGCATTGCTCGGGCGCTTGCCCTTTCTCTCCCAATACTTGACGGGTACGATGGAACCTGCTATACTTTCCTCATCAAAGGCTGCGTGAAAGCCCTGCTGTTTCGGATCATGGAGCGGCAGAGCGGACACGGGAACAGCTTTTGGTGCGCGACGGCCTGCTCCCCGGCGTCATGACGGGACATGAGTGCATCCGGGAATTGTAGATTGGCCATGCGTGATAGGGTGGAATTGTCATTCGGCATATTCTCGCTGAAATGACCTTAATGAGAGGAAGTAAGCTGTCAGGCGTGCGGGGGAAGCGAACCCCTGCCTATGCGCCGGGCAAGTCTGAAGCCGGTATTTTCCCGAATTGGCTGTACTTGTGACCGGCATTGCCGTTTGCGGGTACACACTTTGAGCCAAATGTGAAGCGCTTGTCCTGTGGGCGATGGGCGGCGTTAGCGTTTCTGCATGATCCGCAGGATGAGGCGAACCAAGTCCGCTGTCACACGAGGGCACGGCTCACGCAGGCTGTGTAACGCCAGTGATACCTTGACTGATTTTGGGGAAAGGGGGAAGTATGCCCTTTTCCAAGAAAAAGTGTATGAGAATAGTAGTCCTTGGACTATTAGATCAATGAAGTACGACTTTGAAGAAAGCCGTGCTTTTTTCTATCCTTTTTGAAAATATGATGGTATAAGTTGGCCTGCTGCCGGAGGGGCAATACCCATCGGTAACTCATTTCGCAGGAGGTGGTGCGTATGGTGATTTGCTGCTCTTTTCCCAGCACTTACAGCAATCCCCTTTTTCCCCGCATACTCAGCACCTCCGGCGGTTGGGCCAACAAATGAAGAAAACAAAGGTTTGCGTGACTTTAGGAACGGAATGGAACTTCCTTGTTCTGTTCTTCCAGACCGAGGCCATCTGAATTAAGCGATACAGCCTCATTCGGGCTGTACACAGATTATTATGCACGCAGAGTAGGACTATCTCAAAACAAGCTGTCCGTTTGTGCGAGAATGAGTCAATCAAGGTTAAATAAGATCGTGAACGAAACCATTCAAAACGTCCCTGTGGAAACGCTGGTGAGCCTCTGTCTAGTTCTGAGATTGAACGAGGATGAAGCCGTAGATTATTTGGCAAGGTGTGAAAGAGCGTTTTCCCCGGCAAAGCCTGTCCACCAATGTTATTTGGAGCTGATCCGGCTTTACTCACAAGCAGAACAGAATTACAGAGGTGTATCAAACGAAGAATTGCAAGCAGTCTTGAACGAGGCAGATGATTATTTAATAGCGAAAGGCTTTCCGGCGCTGCCGGACTGCAATCTGTAAAGGTGAGGCAGAGGACAAAAGTTATTCCATTGCGGAATAAGTATTGTCCTCCGCCTTTTGTTATTCTATCCCTGCAATCTGGATTGCTTCATTCCTACCAACCCAGCGGCGTCCGATCAACGCTGCACGGTACACTTATGAAAGGAACAGGTATTACCCATGTTGAATATTCGCGATCTTCGGATCGACCCCGCCTCGCTGGGGACAAAGAAGCTGTTGGTGGATGTTGCGCCGGCGTATGAGTATAAAGATGGCAAGCGCACGGATACCGTGACCGGCTATCGCTATATCGTTGCGCTGCCTGCACACAGCCTTGAGAAAATCGGTGTCCGCATTGACGGTAAGCAGCTCATGGAAAAGCCGGAAGGCTTTATTGAGGTCGAGTTTGCCGACCTTGAGGTGACCGCTTATGAGTCTCAAGGGCATGTCCAGCTCACCGCAAAGGCCACCGGCATTTCTACCGTCAGGAAAAATTGACGGTCGCAACCGGGCGGCCAGGGCGCAGCAGACGGGGAACCGATATTTTCCATCAAGGAAAATATCCCCCGGCGGCAGCGCCAGCGCCGCCCCGCTGCCCCACGGTAAGTATTACCGTGGGGCAGCAAGGTAGCGGTAGCAAAGAAAGGAGACCATGACATGGCTGCACAAGACCCACAAAGCCGCAGATGGTCGTTGACCATCAACAATCCAAAAGACTGCGGCCTTGACCATGATACGATCATCGAAAGGCTGCATCTGTTTCATCCAAGGTATTTTTGCCTCGCAGACGAGATTGGCGAGAGCGGGACCTATCATACGCATATCTATCTGTTTTCCCATTCTCCGATTCGATTCAGTACCATAAAGAACCGCTTTCCACCTGCTCACATCGAAAAGAGCATGAAAGGCTCCGTGGCAAATAGAGATTACATCACCAAAAGCGGGAAATGGGCTGACACGAAAAAGGTGGAAACCTCTGTCGAGGGAACCTTCTTTGAGTTTGGTGACATTCCCACGGAAGCCGAGGAGGATTCCCCCTCCATGTATGCCCTCATGGGCTGTGTGGAACAGGGTATGACCAATGCCGAAATCATTCGGCAGAAGCCGTCCTATGCATTTCGGCTCAAAGGCATTGACGAGATGCGGGACACCCTGCAGGCAGAGCGGTATATGAAAGAAAACCGCGCTGTTCAGGTGCTTTACTTCTATGGTGACAGCGGAACCGGAAAGACGCGAAGCATTTTTGCATCCCACAAGCCGGAGGATATCTGCCGCATTACCGATTACGGTGGCAAGAATGGCACGAAATTCGATGCCTACCACGGACAGCCCGTGTTGGTGTTTGAAGAATTTCACAGTCAGATCCCAATTGCCGCCATGCTCAATTATTTGGATATTTACCCTTTGCAGCTCCCAGCGCGATACCACGACCGCACGGCCTGCTATACCACTGTCTACATCACTTCCAATATCTCTTTGGACGAACAGTATACGGAAGTTCAGCGCTCTGAGCTGGAGACGTGGCGGGCATTCCTGCGGCGTATCGGCTGCGTGAAGGAGTTTCGCAAGGGTAAACCGCCGAGGGAGGTGCCTTTCCATGACAAGAGAAGATAAGAAAAAAATCGAGCGCCGCGCCTATTGGCATGACCTCCTTCGTCAGCTTCGCGGTACCCCTGATTTTCCGGTCAAGCTTTTCTTCCATGCGCTTTTTCTTGTTGGCGCTGTGTACGTTGCCACAAAGCAGGCCATATTGCGCGAACAGGTGAAGCATATCGAGTTAATTTCCCCCATTCTCAAGGCCGCAATGGAACACGCTGTAACAGCCTATTTGTTTGTTGGAGGTCTGGCACTGCTGACGCTCCTGCTCTATCCCTTTGGCAGACGGGCGGCGAAAGACCAGCTTCAATGTATCGGCCTCATAAACCACGCGGGGATGCCGCCCGATTTGCTCCGCAAGCGCCGCGACAAGGATAATCCCCGTGTCACAATATGGGAGTTCCGCAACCAGAGCATCCCTCTACAAGAATGGGAAAAGAAATGCCTTGCCATCGAAACGGCGCTGGGAATCACCATTGTCAAGCTGGCCTACGCCAAGGGCAGGAGTCGTGTGCTGGTGTATTCTGTCTCTGCTGATGACGATTTGCCGGAAGTTCTGAAATGGAGGGACAGCTATCTTTCTCCTAAGAGCTTTGTGCTTGTGCTGGGGGAAAGCTACGCCGGCCCTGTGACAGTCAACCTCGCGCACATTCCGCATATTCTCTTAGGCGGCTCCACGGGCAGCGGAAAGAGCGTCCTGCTGAAACTGCTGCTTATGCAGGCGCTCCACAAAGGCGCAGAAGTTTATATTGCGGATTTCAAAGGTGGCGTTGATTTTCCCAAGGTCTGGCATGAGAAATGCCGGATGTGCTTCACGGAGGAAAATTTGCGCGATACCCTTGACCAGCTTGTGGCGGTACTGGAATATCGCAAGAGCGCGTTTAAGGCGCTGGGCTGTCCAAACATTGACGCCTACAACGAGACTACGGAGCAGCCGCTCCCACGGCTCATATTCGCTTGTGACGAGGTGGCGGAGATGTTGGACAAGACCGGAGCCGACAACGAGCGGAAGAAGCTACTGGCGCAAATTGAAAGCAGGCTGTCCACCATCGCGCGGCAGGGGCGGGCGTTCGGCATCCACCTTATTCTTGCCACGCAGAGGCCGGACGCAACGATCATTCCCGGCCAGATACGCAATAACATGGATTTCCGTGTTTGCGGCAGGGCGGACAGCGTACTTTCGCAAATCATACTCGACAACACCAGCGCCGCCGAACAGATACCCAAGGATGCGCGAGGCCGTTTCATTACCGGAGACGGTACGGTATTTCAAGGCTATCTGTTCGACGAGGAGCAGCTGTGAGGTGATCCTCGTGGCGGTCAATAGTGTCCCTATATGGGAAAAAGCGAATCTTAACCTTGAGGAAGCTGCTGCCTACTTTGGAATCGGCATCAACAAACTGCGAGATATGACAAACGAGAATAACTGCCCGTTTGTACTGTGGAACGGAAACAAACGCCTTATTAAGCGTAGAGCATTTGAAAGGTTTTTGGATTCGTCCTATTCGATATAAAAATATGTGGAAAGCGCGTGTGGGGTATGGTATACTAATACAAACCCTACATGCGCTTTTCGCTGGAAAGGAGTAATTGAGATTGTCTGAAAAGCGCAAGGATAGCAAGGGCCGCGTTTTGAAGGACGGCGAAAGCCAGAGAGCAAACGGTACCTATGACTATCGTTATACCGATATACACAAGAAACGGCGTTGTATTTACGCCAAATCCCTGACAGAGCTGCGAAAGAAAGAGGACGAGCTGCGGCGCGACATGGCGGACGGCATCGACTACGCAGCGGGTGAAATGACCGTGGCGGAGCTGGTTGACCGCTACATGAACCTGAAACGGGGCTTGAAGCAAAACTCCCTGCGGTCTTATGGTTCTGCGGTCAAGCGGATTCATGCCGACCCATTCGGACAGAAGCCGATCAAGACTGTAAAGCTATCCGACGCAAAGGGCTGGCTTGTGTTCCTGCACGACGGCGGCATCAAGCAAAACACCATCGGTGTGTTGCAAAGCGTTGTCAGGTCGGCGTTTGAAATGGCGGTGGATGATGACATCATCCGCAAGAATCCGTTCAAATTCAAGCTGTCTGACGTGGTGCCGAAGGATGCCTATGTGCGTGACGCGCTGACTAAGGAGCAGCAGGAGAGATACCTGCAATTCGTGCAGGACTGCGGCGGAAATTACTACGATGACATTGTAATTCTGCTGGGAACCGGCTTGCGTGTGAGCGAGCTGTACGGTCTGACACGGGCAGATATTGATTTCGACCGGCGCTGTATCCATGTGCGGCGGCAGTTGTGCCGAACGGCGGAGAAGCCCTATTTTGTCACACCGCCCAAAACCAAAAGCGGCATCCGAAATATCCCCATGACGGATGCGGTTTACATGGCGCTGATGCGAGTGGTGAAAGCCAGAACACCCCCTAAGGTGGAATTGCTGGTGGACGGTCACAGCGGCTTCCTCTTTCTGGACAAATCTGGGATGCCGAAGGTCGCTATGCACTTGGAGAACTATATGCGAGGTCTGCAAGCGCGATTTGAAAAGGCATACGGCAAGCCTGTCCCTCG
>ULQC01026395.1_pt1 | contig 46796 bp, 33 predicted proteins | sample 1954091 | NCBI WGS metagenome assembly ULQC01 (sample SAMEA4835645, study PRJEB28245) | human gut metagenome | biome: gut microbiome; material: fecal sample | place: Denmark | collected 2008
GATATCTATCTTGCATATGTTCATACAGCAAAAGATAGAATAGAGAGAATATTAAAACGATATAGTTTATCAAAAATACATTTAGTAGAGTTTAAAAGTTTAGAATATTTTAGACTTTTAGCAAGAGCTAAATATTTAGTTACAGATCTGTATTTTATTTCTGAATTTGTAAAAAGAAAAGAACAAGTATTGTTAAGTACTGCTCATGGTACACCAATTAAAGTTATGGGAAAGGATTGTCATACAGAAACACAAGGACATTTGCAACGCACTCATACAATTGCAGATTATCAAACATTTCCAAGTTTTTATATGAAAGATAAGTTATTTCATGCTTTTATGGAAGATAATCTTTTTAAGGGACAAGCATTAAAATCAGGATATTGCAGAAATGATATATTTTTTGATATCCAACGTAAAAATATGGTAAGAAAAGAACTAGGATTTGTTGGGAAAAAAGTATTTGCATATTTACCAACTTTTAGAGGTATTGCTGGCAATTTTGAGTCCAAAAAACAACTGCTGGATATAGAGAAATTTTGTGATGAGCTGGATTTATTAATGAAAAATGATGAAATATTATTAGTCAAATTTCATAATTTTGTAAACGAAAAAATGAATTTTGAAAAATATAATCATATAAAAGAATTTCCTGATGATTATGAAGTTTATGATGTTCTAAATGCTACGGATGGTTTAATTAGCGATTATTCTAGTGTATTCTTTGACTATGCAAATACTAGACAAAAAATAATTTTATTTCAATATGATTTTGATGAATATATAAATGAACGAGGGATTTATTTAAATTGGAATGATTTGCCATTTCCAGTAGTAGATAATGTAAAGAGTTTATATCATGAAATGATTACACCAAAGGAGTATGATGACAAAAAGTTTTTAGAAACATATTGTACTTTTGATAGTTTAAATTCAACAGAAAAAGTATGTAAACAAATTTTTTTAGGAAAGAATGAATGTAAAGTATTTGAGTCTACAAAAAATAATAAAAAGAATATTTTTATTTATGCTGGCAATTTTGATTTAAGAAATGACTCAACGTATTTATGTATAGAGTATTTAAAAAGAATGAGTAATAAGAATAATTACTTTTTGTATTTCTATGAATATGATCTTTTTAATCGTGCATATATATTAAAAAATTTACCTAATACTGTAAATTATTTTTCGTTTTTAAGTTATCCTGATTTAAATAAAGCAGAACAAAAATGTGTAAAAAAGTCTCAAATTAAAAAATTAGATGAAATGTTTTTGCGAGAATGCAAAAAATGTTTTGCAGATTTACCAATAGATGTATATATTGATTTATCTGGTAAAAATTTTTATGTTGCAGAAATAGCTAAAAATTTACAATGTAAAAAAATAATAGTTGATACAGAAATACATAATCTTTCCAAAGCTTGTCTTGATTCTTATGATATTAAACTTCGTTATATAGACAAAATAGAATCAAAGCAAACTTCCCCCAAAAATGGAGTTGTATACTTAACAAAAGGATATCAAAGAGAAGATATAGAAAAAAATTTACAAATATTAGAAAGGTTGTGTGAGTAACAAATGAAAGTAGTATTATTAGCAGGTGGATTGGGCAGCAGAATTAGTGAAGAAAGCCATTTAAGACCGAAACCGATGATTGAAATCGGTGGTATGCCGATTTTGTGGCATATTATGAAAACCTATGCACATTATGGTTTTAATGATTTTATTATTTGTGCCGGGTATAAACAGCATATTATTAAAGAATATTTCGCTGAGTATTATTTGCACATGAGCGATGTCACCTTTGATTTTGAACACGAGAACAAAACTATTATTCACAACCATTTTGCGGAACCTTGGAAGGTAACTATTGTAGATACTGGACTGCATACTTTAACTGGCGGCCGTGTAAAACGTATTCAAAAATATATCGGTGATGAAAATTTTATGCTGACCTATGGTGACGCTGTAAGTGATGTTAATATTGCCGAACTTTTAAAATTCCACAAAAACAGCGGTAAGCAGGCAACATTAACTGCCGTTCAGCCCGGCGGGCGTTTTGGTACTTTGGATATTGATGCAAGCAGCACAATCCAAAAATTTGCAGAAAAAACAAAAGAATCTGGCGGTTGGATTAATGCAGGCTTTATGGTGTTAAGCCCCAAAGTTTTTGAACTTATTGAGGGCGATGATACTATTTTGGAACGCTATCCGTTAGAAACACTTTCTGCTAAGGGCGAATTGGCTGCATATAAACATGATGGTTTTTGGCAGTGTATGGATACTTTAAAAGAGAAAAATATGCTTGAGGATATGTGGGCAAGCGGTAATGCACCGTGGAAGGTATGGGATAAATAATGGAACTGTTTTCGTTTTATAAAGATAAAAAGGTTTTTATAACAGGGCACACAGGTTTTAAAGGCAGCTGGATGTGTAAAGTGCTGGCAATGGCAGGCGCTAAGGTCAGCGGATATTCGCTGGAGCCGCCTACTAACCCCAGTTTGTTTAAGCTTGCTAAAATAGAATCCGTTATGGATTTATCGCTGCTGGGCGATGTAAGGGATTTAAGCAATGTTCAGCTTGCCATGCAGGCAGTTCAGCCGGATATTGTAATCCACATGGCGGCGCAGCCTTTAGTACGTGAATCGTACCAAAACCCGGTATACACTTATGCAACCAACGTAATGGGCACGGTAAATTTTTTAGAAGCTGTGCGTCATTGCCCGTCGGTAAAATCTGTTGTTAATGTTACAACGGATAAGGTTTATTTAAATAACGAATGGGAATACGGTTACCGCGAAATAGACGCTTTGGACGGTTACGACCCATATTCCAACAGCAAGTCCTGTTCTGAGCTTGTTACAAGCTCTTATAAAAAATCGTTTTTTGCAGATAGGGATATAGCCATATCAACCTGCCGCGCAGGCAATGTAATTGGCGGCGGCGATTTTGCTAAAGACAGGATTATACCCGACTGCGTACGCGCAATGGAAAATAAAGAAAAGATTGTTGTGCGTAATCCGTACAGCACAAGACCGTATCAGCATGTGTTGGAACCGGTTTGCACATATTTGATGTTAGCTATGAAACAGTATGAAAACAAGGCGCTTGCTGGTTGTTATAATGTTGGCCCGGATGACTGTGACTGCGTAAATACCGGCAGTTTGGTAGATTTGTTTTGCAAACATTGGGGCAGTGATGCAGAATGGTTTAACGTAAGTGAAGCCAATGCGCCGCACGAGGCAAACTTTTTAAAGCTGGACTGTTCTAAAATAAAGAAGGCTTTAGGCTGGAAGCCGGTTTGGCATATTGACGATGCTGTGGCAAAAAGTGTTGAATGGAGCAAAGCATATTTGCAGAAACAAGATGTTAATACTGTTATGGAAAAACAGATTAATGAATTCATGGATAAATTTGAAAACAGGTGATTCAAAATGAAAAAAGTTATAGTAACCGGCGCCAATGGTTTTGTAGGTAGTGCGCTGGTTAAAGAACTTGTAAAAAATGATGTGGAAGTATTGGCAATGGATATGCCTGGCTGTAATGGTAATTTACTGGTTTATGATAAAGTGAAATTCTTGCCGTTGGCTTTGGATAATATCAGCGATCTAAAAGATTTAATTGATGATAGAGATTTTGACTGTTTTTATCATTTTGCATGGGCTGGATCGGCTGGTGCAGCAAGGGCAGATACGAAACTGCAATTACAAAATGCACAGTGGACTATTGATTGCCTGCGTGCTGCTAAAGAAGTTGGCTGCAAAAAATTCGTTGCAGCAGGCAGCATTATGGAACACGAAACAATGGCAGCCGCTTTTGCATCTGGCAATAAACCTGGATTAGGTTATATTTACGGCAGTGGTAAATTAGTTGCACATACTATGGCAATGTCCGTTGCGGCGGATATTGGCATTGATTTAGTATGGGCAGAAATTACCAATGCTTACGGCGTTGGCGAATTAAGTCCAAGAATGGTAAATACCACTATACGTAAAGTAATAAAAGGTAAGGAACCTCAATTTACAGCTGGTACGCAAAATTATGATTTTGTATATATTGACGATGTTGCAAAAGCATTTTATTTAATTGGTAAAAATGGCAAGCCTTTTAATGAATATTTAATAGGCAGTTCTAACGCAAAACCGTTAAAAGAGTTCTTGCTGGAAATGAAAGCGGCAATAGCACCGGATTTAAACTTTATTTTTGGCGATATTCCGTTTACCGGCATTAATTTACCGTTAGAAAAATATGATTGCAGCAAGACGGAAAAAGATACCGGCTTTAAAGCACAAATAAGTTTTGGCGAAGGTTGCCGCCGTACTATGGAATGGCTAAAGCAAGTGGAGGTAAATAAATGATTACGCCTTTTTCTTTTAAAGAAACAGAAATAAAAGGACTAATTGAAGTAACACCGTTTAACGCAGATGATGTAAGAGGTTGTTTTACAAAAGACTATTCTAAAGAAATGTTTGCGGCAAACGGTATAGATTACAATTTAGCAGAGGTTTTTTATACAACATCACACAAAGGTGTTATACGTGCTTTGCATTTTCAGCGTGTTATGCAGCAGCCTAAACTTGTGCGCTGTATTTATGGGCATGTTTATGATGTTGTTGTAGATTTAAGAAAAGACAGCTTCACCTTTAAAAAGTGGTTGGCCTTTGATTTAACTGGAGAGAATAAAAAAGAAATTTTAGTACCTGACGGTTGTGCACATGGCTATTTGGTATTGGAACACTCTATTGTTTCGTATAAATGCGCAGAAAAATTTTATGGCGAATATGATGACGGAATTTTGTGGAATGATGAGGATATTGGTGTAAAATGGCCGTTGGAGCTTATTGGTGGGGAAGAAAAAGTAATTTTGGCAGATAAGGATAAAAATTTGCAAAGCTTTAAAGAATTTATGAATAAGTACGGTGGCTTTTGATGGACGCATTAGTAATTGGTTGTGGATTGACAGGTTCTGTTATAGCCCGCTTTTTAGCAGAAAAACTTAATAAAAAAGTTGTTATATGGGAACGTAGAAACCATATTGGCGGCAACATGTATGATTATTATGATGAGCATAATATTTTAGTGCATAAATATGGTCCGCATACTTTTCATACAAATAATAAAGCGTTATACGATTATATTTGCCATTTTGCGGAATGGAAAGAATATAAACTTACCTGTATGGCATATGTAAACGGTAAATTTACGCCTACGCCGTTTAATTTTAAAACTATTGATGATTATTTTATTGAAAGCGAAGCTGCTGATTTAAAAGAAAGAATCAAAAAAGTTTTTGCCGGGCGTGATACAGCAACGGTGCTGGAAGTTTTAAACTGCAGTGATGAAAAAATCAGCGCTTATGCGCAGTTTTTGTTTGATAATGATTATAGTTTATACACTGCCAAACAGTGGGGCGTGCCTGCAAGTGAAATTGACCCAAGTGTTTTAAAAAGAGTTCCGTTAAGATTTTCGTATGATGTAGGTTATTTTGACGATAAATATCAGGTAATGCCTGCAGATACTTATACTGACTTTTTTAAAAACTTGCTAAATCATCCTAACATTAAAGTAGAAACTGGTGTAGAAGCGCTTGAGCATTTAAAGATAGAAGGAAAAGAAATTTTAATTGACGGGAAAGCGCAAAATATTCCTGTTATATATACTGGTGCACTTGATGAACTTTTTGGGCTTAGCGAAGGCAAATTACCATACCGTTCATTAAGATTTGAATGGAAATATGAAAATATTGACAGCAAACAGGACGCGCCGGTAGTGGCATATCCTCAGGCGGAAGGATTTACCCGTATAACGGAATATAAAAAATTACCTGTGCAAAATGTTAAAGGAACAACTTATGCAGTTGAGTACCCATTAACGTATAACGAGAACGGAAAAATGGAGCCGTATTATCCTGTTTTAACAGAGAACAGCCAAAATATTTATAAAAAATATTTAGAAAAAGCAAAGGCAGTAAACAATCTTTATTGTGCAGGCAGGCTTGCTGATTTTAAATATTATAATATGGATCAGGCGTTGGAAAGAGCACTTGATTTGTGTAAATTATTACAAATTTGTTGAGTTGAAAGTTTTAAAAATAAAAATACGGGAGCGTTATTTTTAAATGAAAACCAAATTTATATTGCCTCATGGTATGCAAATAGAGTTTAGCAATCTTTTGGGGCAAAAGCGTCTTGATGTAGTTGATAGTAATGGTTTTATTGATGATATAGCTGCTAAAACAGAAAAAGCTATAAATGAAATCAGAATAAATGGTGTTGCGAAAGAACATTATTCTAAAGATGGAAATTTAGAACATGTTTATTTTTTGCGCATGCCATATGTTAAAGAAGGCTATCCTAATACGCCGCAATCAATATTAAAGCTGATAAACTATCGGGAAAAGTTTAAGCAAATTGACGCTGTTATATTTTTAGGTATTGGTGGTTCGTATCTTGGCGCGCAGGTATTGGTTGATACAATAGGTGGATTTGGTTGGAATTATAACACACCGTTAAGAAAGGGTTTTCCGAGGATTTATTTTTCTGGAAATAATCTTGATGCGGAAGATTGCCAGGAACTAATAGCTGAACTTTTACGTCATGCAGAAAAGAAAAATGAACGTACCAAAGAAAAATTTAATGTTTTATTGATCCCAATATCTAAATCTGGAACAACTTTAGAAACTATTTTGAGCTTTATGCATTTTTATGAAATATTGAAAAACGCAGATGATATTAGTTTAAAATGTGCAGTAGTTACAGATTTAAACGCTAAACTGGAAAATGCGCCATTACTGCAGCTGGCCGAAAAATTTAATTGGGATAGATTTGACATAAAAGAAGGCATTGGTGGGCGCTTTAGTGTTATGACTGACCCTGGGCTGCTTGCATTGACAGCAGTTGGCGGAAATATAGAAGAATTTTTACAGGGCGCTAAAGATATGGATGAATACTGCCAAAAAGCAGATATTAAAGAAAATCCTGCTTTTATAAATGCCGTACTTAAATATCTTGCGTATTGCAAAGGTGTGGATATTGAAGTTTTTATGCCATATTGCATGAGGTTAAAAGCGTTAAGTGAATGGTATGTGCAATTATTGGCAGAATCTTTAGGAAAACGTTTTGACAGGAATGGACAAGAAGTTAATTATGGAAGAACGCCGGTGGTGGCTGTTGGTACGACTGACATGCATGCACAGACGCAGCAGCACCAAGAAGGAAAACGCAATAAAATAATACAATTTGTAGAAGTTAATCAAATAGAAAATGATATTACAATAAAAAATCCTTTTAATGATGTTGAAGTTTTAAGTAAATATACTGGTTTAAAAATGCATGATGCATTAAAGATTGCGTTAGATGCAAATGGAAAAGCTTTAAACAGTGATAATAGGTATAACGCTAAATTTGTAATACCGCAAATAAATGAGTATTATTTAGGGCAATTTATGTATTTTTTGATGCTTAGTGTTGCGTACGAAGGTGAAATTGCTAATGTAGATGCGTATAACCAACCGGGAGTGGAAATATATAAGAAATTTATGAAAGAAGAATTATAAAATATTATTTTGTAAATAAGTATGAAAAGATGTATTGAAAACACTTTTAGAGAGTTAAATAATGAAAAACTACTTTTGTTGTTAGAGGATCAACGTCAATCCGGCAAAACAACTTTCCTCAAAAACCTTGCCTCACCTGACCGCAAGTACGCCGACCTGGCGGAGCCTGCGATGCGCAGTATGGCGAATGAAGAACCTGTGCTGTTTTTGCAGCGGTATGAGCCGCCGGTGCTGATTGATAATATTCAGTACGCGCCGGAACTTGTGCCGGTAATTAAGGATTACGTGCTGAAGCATGGCAAACCGGGAGATTTTTGGCTGATTGCGCCGAAAGAGGATGCGGAAACCGTTACAGCTGTTATGCAGGAGCTTGGCGATAAGTTTGCCTGCCTGGAGCTTTGCGGTTTAAGCAGTGCGGAGCTGGACGGGAGGGAAAGCACTCCGTTTATACCGGATATGCAGCTTTTGGCAAGCCAGATGCAGAACCCTGTTCCGCACAGCGTGGTGGAGATTTACGAGCGCATTTGGCGCGGCAGCAAACCTGCAATGTACAATGAAGGTGCGGACTGGCAGGCGTTTTATGCCAAACTGGTGCAGGATATTTTGCAGCGCGATATCCGCAAATTTGTTCAGCTTAACGATGAGATGAAGTTCTACCGCTTTTTATGTGCAACAGCGTCGCAGACGGCGGAGCTTTTAAACTACGCCGTTATGGCGAAGGAAACCGGCATCAGCATACCGACGGCGAAGCAGTGGCTTGGTATTTTAGAAAAGATGGGCATAGTTTATTTGCTTCAACCAGCGGCGTTTAGCGGTGTTAAGTACGTTGTAAAAACGCCAAAGCTGTATTTTACGGATACCGGCCTTGCGGCATACCTTTTGCGCTGGAACACGGCGGACGCGCTGGAGCTTGGCGCGATGAGCGCGGAGTTTTTTGAAACCTGGGTTATTGGAGAAGTGTATAAAAGTTTTGCTAATAGCGCGCAGAAAGCGCCGCTGTACTATTACCGCAATTTTAACGGCAAAGAGGTTGAGCTATTAATTTTGCATAACGGCGTGCTGTACCCGTGCGTTATCAGTAAAAGCGCACAGGTGCAAAAAATGTACAAGCGCTTTAATATAATAGAAGCCGCATTTGGCGGCTGTACAGAAGTTAAAACGGCAACCGGCAGCGTCATTTGCCTTGTGCCGGAGTTCGGCATTGATAAAAACAACATTATGTATATTCCCGCGTGGATGATTTAAAGCCTTGCATAAGCAGGGCTTTATTTTTGCGCTTAATTTTACCTACACCTTTGCTTGTGGTATAATATATTATTAGATTTATTGAACGAAAGGAACAAACATGGCAGATAAATTTTTAGTTATAGATGGCAGCAGCCTGATTCACAGGGCGTTTTTTGCCCTGCCGCCGTTGACGACACAAAGCGGTGTGCACACGGGCGCTGTGTACGGTTTTTGCAATATGCTGTTGCGCCTTTTGGCGGACGTGCAGCCCAAGTGGCTGGCGGTAGCGTTTGACAAAAGCCGCAAAACCTTCCGCACTGAGATGTTTGCAGACTACAAGGGGCAGCGCAAGCCGACGCCGAGCGAGCTTTCGGAGCAGTTTCCGCTGGCGCGCAAGGTGCTGGAGGCAATGAACATTGCCGTTCTTGAACTTGATAATTATGAGGCGGACGATATCATCGGCACGTTTGCCGTACACGCGCCGCAGGAAGCGGACGTGATTATTGTAACGGGCGACCGCGACGAACTTCAGCTTTTAAGCAGCCGCACAAGCGTATATTTTACCAAACGCGGTATTTCGGACCTTAAAATTTACACGCCAGAAGTTTTTGCAGAAGAATATGAAGGCCTTGAACCGAAGCAGCTTATCGACCTGAAAGGGCTGATGGGCGATACTTCGGATAACATTCCCGGCATACCGGGCGTTGGCCCTAAAACGGCTCTCAAGCTGATTGGCGAGTACGGCAGCGTGGAAAATGTGCTGGCTAACGCCGATAAAATCAGCGGCAAGGCACTGCGTGAAAAAGTGCAGAATAACAAAGAATCGGCGCTGCTTTCCAAAAAACTGGCTACAATTTTTACGGATGTGCCGGTTGATGCAGATTTGGCAAATTATGAATTAAAAGCATTAAAGCCGGAGGCGCGCGAATTGCTTGCCGGGTTGGAATTCCGCAATATGTACGATCGTTTTAATGCCGTTATGGGCGTTCCGGAAGGCGATTTCAGCCTGTTTGGCGATTTTGTGGAAGATAAGCCTGCCGGGCTGCCGGAAGAAATTGTAAAAAGTGCCGATGATGCGGAAGCGTTGTTTAAACTTATCGCCGTAAGGCGTGAAGTTACGCCGCTTACTGTACAAATTGGCGGTACGCTGCCGGATTTATATTTTAAACGTGCGGAGCTTTTATGTGATGGGCGCGTTTATATTTTTGAAGGCGAGTGCCCCGGCTGGCAGCAGTTTTATGATTGGCTGGCAAATGAAAACTGCCAAAAAGCCTGCTGCGACAGCAAGGAAATTATTAAAACTGCTTTGTGCCTTGGGGTTGAAGCGCGCGGCATAACGGATGATATTGCCATTGCCGCGTATCTTATTGACCCTGCGCGCAGCGAATACAGCATTAAAACCGTCGGCGGGGCGTACCTGACGCAGGAGTATGCGCAGGAATGCAAAACCGTTGCCGAACTTGTGCCTGTGCTGCGTGCCAAACTTGCAGAGCACGAACAGATAAAATTATATGAAGAAATGGAGCTGCCGCTGGCACGCACGCTTGCCAAAATGGAACTGGCAGGCATTAAGCCGGATGCAGCGCTTTTGGATAAATTAACCAAAGAAATGGCGGCGCAGATTGCAGCGCTTGAAATTTTGGCGGTAGAGCAGGCTGGAGAAAGCTTCAATTTAAAATCTACCAAGCAGCTTGGTGCTATTTTATTTGAAAAGCTGGGCCTGCCGGTAATTAAAAAAACTAAAACAGGTTATTCTACGGATGTATCCGTTTTGGAGCAGCTGCGCAACGAGCATCCGTTGGTGCGGACCATTTTGGAACACCGCAAGCTGACGAAACTGCACAGCACTTACCTTGAAGGGCTGCGACCGCTGATTAATACTGTTACAGGGCGTATACATACGCATTTTCAGCAGCTTGTTACTGTTACCGGGCGTTTGAGCAGCACCGACCCGAATTTGCAGAATATTCCTACCCGCACGGAACTTGGGAAAAAAATACGCGAAATTTTTGTGCCGGGCGAAGGTTACGATTACCTGTTAAGCTGCGATTATTCGCAGGTAGAACTGCGCGTGCTGGCGCATATTGCGCAGGATGAACTGCTTTTGGAAAGCTTCCTGCACGGGCAGGATGTACACGCACGCACGGCTGCGGAAGTGTTTGGCGTGCCGCTGGACGAAGTTACCGGCACCATGCGTACGCGCGCCAAAGCAGTAAACTTTGGCATTGTATACGGCATCAGCGATTTTGGGCTTGCCAAACAGCTTGATATTAGCCGCGGTGAAGCGGGCAGATATATTGAAAATTACCTTGGACGCTACACCGGCGTTAAAAAATATATGGATGATATGGTGGCGAGCGCCAAAAAACAGGGCTATGTGCAGACGTTGTTCGGGCGCAGGCGTTACCTGCCGGATATTAACAGCCGCAATTTTAACCTGCGCGGCTTTGCGGAGCGCACCGCCATTAACACGCCGATACAGGGCACAGCGGCGGACATTATAAAAATTGCCATGGTTAACGTGCAGAAAATGCTGGAACAGGGCGGTTATAAAAGCCGCATACTGCTTCAGGTGCACGACGAACTTTTGCTTGAAGTAACGGAGGCCGAACGCGAAGAAGTTGGCGCACTTGTAAAACAAACTATGGAAAGCGCCGTAAAACTCAGCGTGCCGCTGATTGCCGATGTTAACTACGGCGTAAACTGGGCAGACGCCAAATAGGGAGGAATTACCATGCCGGAAATGCCGGAGGTGGAGCAGGTACGCAAAACCCTGCTGCCGCACATTAAGGGAAAAACCATTAAAAATATAGAAATTAACCTTGCAAGGCTGATAAAATACCCTTCGCCGGAAGAATTTATTGCCGGTTTAACAGGCAAAACCATTTTGGATGTAGGACGCCGCGGTAAATACCTGGTACTGAAAACAGGCGAAAACCAGAAGCTGATTGTGCATTTGCGCATGACAGGCAGCCTGATTGCGCAGGAGGCAGATAAGCCGGAACCGCCTTATGCCAAAATTAAGTTTGAACTGACGGACGGCGTAACCATGTGGTTCTGCGATATCCGCACCTTTGGCACGCTGTACCTTGTTACCAATAATGACGCGTATATTGAAGGCTACGAAACTTTGGGCCCTGAGCCTTTAAGCGAAGGTTTTACGGCGGATTATATGCGTCCGGTTATAGCCAAAAGCAGAAAGCCTATAAAAACTCTGATTTTGGAGCAGACTTTTATCGCAGGGCTGGGTAACATCTACGCCGACGAGTGCCTGGCGTTATCCGGCATTTTGCCGATGCGCACGGCCAACACGCTGACGGACGAAGAAATTGACCGCCTGCACGATGCCATAAACAAGGTTATTGCGCAGGGCATTGCCAACCGCGGCACAACCTTCCGCGATTACAAAGACGGCGAAGGCAACAAGGGCGATAACCAAAACCATTTGCTGGTATATGGGCGCAAAGGATTGTGCTGCAAAATGTGCGGCGGCGAACTTTTGGGCACCAAAGTAGGCGGGCGAGGCACAACATACTGCCCGCACTGCCAAAAATAAAACGGTGAAAAAATGAAAGTAATAGGTTTAACAGGGGGTATAGCCTCCGGTAAAAGTACAATTGCAAATTTACTGCGCAGCCTCGGCGCACCTGTTTTTGATGCCGACGCGGAAAGCCGTGCTCTGGTTGCCAAAGGGCGTGCGGCGCTTAACGAAATAGCCCTTACCTTTGGCATTGAATACCTTACGGACGGCGGCGAACTTAACCGCCCCAAAATGGCGGAACTTGTTTTTCACGATAAAGAAGCGCTGAAAAAACTGGAAGCAATCATTCATAAAAATGTACTGGCGGCTGCGCAGAGTTTTCTGGCGGAATGCCGCAGTAAAAATCTGCCGGCGGCAGTGCTTGACGTACCGCTTTTAATCGAGTGCGGCTGGTACAAAGAGGTGGATGCCGTGTGGCTTGTTGCCGTAGACAGCGAAACGCAGATAGAACGTGCCATGGCACGCAGCAACATGACGCGCGAAGAAGTTAAGGCACGCATTGCAGCGCAGATGACACTGGAAGAAAAAAAGGCTTATGCCAGCCTTGTAATTGATAACAGCGGCACCTTTGCCGAAACGGAAAAAGCCGTTGCCGCAGCATGGAAAAATTTTACGGCGGAGGCATAAGTTGGGCAGGCGGAAAAAGAAAAAATTTATCGACAGATGGTGGGTAAAATTCTTAATGGTTGCTGCTGCCATTTTTCTCATCGGTGAAGCCGGTATGAAAATATGGAGCAGCGAAGCCGTGCAGACGCGCTTTGTTTATATGTGGCCCTACCAGAACGAAATTTTGGAGTACAGCTCCAAAAACAAAATCGACCCTTTCTTGGTTGCTGCAGTTATAAAAAACGAAAGCGGGTTTGATACTGAAGCCGTATCGCACGCCGGTGCCGTGGGGCTGATGCAGATTATGCCGGAAACCGGTGAATGGATTGCTGCGCAGATGGGGCTTGACCATTTTGACTTGGAGGCTTTGCGCAGGCCGGAATATAACGTGCGGCTTGGCTGTTGGTATCTGGGCGAGCTGGAATATGAATTTCAGCGCAACTGGGTGCTGATGATGATTGCCTATAACGCCGGGCGCGGCAACACGCGCGCGTGGATGCAGGAAAACGGCTGGAACTATGATTTTAACCGCATTGAAGACATACCTTATCCGGATACGCGCGAGTATGTAAAAAAAGTTTTGCGCGACCGCGACAAATATTATCTTTATTACAGAAATAAAATAAAAAACTATTGACAGATTGATTTTTGCGCGTTATAATAATCAATGTTGACGCGGTAGTGGCGGAACGGCAGACGCGCTAGCCTCAGGAGCTAGTGGGGGCAACCCCGTGGAGGTTCAAATCCTCTCTACCGCACCATTTAATTTAATAGCAATACCCCAATGCGGTTGTGGCGGAACGGCAGACGCACCATCTTGAGGGGGTGGCGGGGAGACCCGTGTGGGTTCAAATCCCACCAACCGCACCAAAAATGCAATGAAGCAGCTTGTAAAACAGGCTGCTTTTTTTATGCCCGAATGAATAAAACAAGGGGCATTGGCTTAAAAGTGCCGGTATTTGTGCAGGTTATTTTTCTTTTAACTTGTGGACAAAGCATGCCTGCAATGGTATAGTATATTAGGTATTGTGCAGGGGCAGAAAAAAGATGTCTGCCCTCAAAAAAGATATTTTTGGAAGGTGGTACAATCAATGGAAAAATCTGTTAAACAAAACACCTCCGCTCCTGTGGATGCGGATTATTCGCTGGAGGCCGTGCCTGATTCAGCACGCAAGGGCTTTTGGCAAATGTTCTTCGTTATGCTGGGGTTCACGTTTTTCTCGGCAAGTATGAGCGTGGGCGCAAAGTTGGGTAATGGGCTCGATTTATCAGGCTTTGTATGGGCCTGCCTGATTGGCGGCATTATCCTGTCGGCTTACTGCGGTGTACTGGCTTTTATTGGGTCTAAAACCGGTTTGAATATGGACTTGCTCTGCCGCCGTACTTTTGGCAGCAAGGGCTCTTATCTTTCTTCTGCTATTTTGGGCTTTACGCAAATCGGCTGGTTCGGCGTAGGCGTGGCAATGTTTTCCATCCCCGCGGCGGAACTTATGGGCATGAACGAATGGACTCTGACCATTATTGCCGGCATTTTAATGACGGCAACCGCAGCTACCGGCATGAAGGCTCTGGAAATTGTCAGCTATATTTCCGTTCCGCTTATTATTATTCTTGGCGTATATTCCATGGTTACTGCGGCCGCAGAAGGCGGCGGGCTGGCTTACATTTTTGCGCAGTCTGCCGGGCATATTACCCTGTTTACCGGCATTGGCTATGTTATTGGCTCTTTTATTTCCGGCGGTACTGCAACGCCTAACTTTATACGTTTTGCCAAAAACAGCAGTATTGCCGTATGGACTACGGTTATTGCCTTCTTTTTAGGCAACACGCTGATGTTCTGCTTTGGCGCGGTTGGCGGCGCTTATACAGGCAAGGATGATATTTTCTACGTTATGATTGCACAGGGCCTTGCCATTCCGGCTTTGATTGTACTTGGTGCCAATATCTGGACTACCAATAATAATGCTCTTTACACCGGCGGCCTTGCCATTTCCAATATTTCCAAAGTACGCATGAAATGGACTACCTGGATTTCCGGCATTATCGGCACGGCGCTTGCAATCTGGCTTTATTACAATTTTGTAAGCTGGCTCAGCATTCTTAACTGCGCTCTGCCGCCGATTGGCATTATTGTTATTTTAGATTATTTCTTTAACCATAAAAAATTCGGCAGCGATTTTAACGAATATACCATTAACTGGTTCAACATTGCCGGTATTATAGTGGGCGCTGCCTGTGCAAACCTGCTGCAGTGGGGCATTGCCGCCATTAATGCCATGGTGGTTGCTGCTGTATTCTTCTTTATCGGCGAAATGCTTGGCAAAAATAAATAATAACTGTAAAGAAAGGATGAATTGTTATGCTGCTGCAAAAACTGTATCTGGCAAATGCCACGGAAACGGTAGATATCCGCGTTACGGACGGTAAATTTGCCGCTATTGCTCCTCAGCTGGAAGCGCTGCCCGGCGAAGAAGTGGTTGATTGTTGCGCCGGAAAAATGGTGTTGCCGCCTTTTGTGGAATCGCACGTACATCTCGATACCTGCCTTACGGCAGGACGCCCGCACTGGAATTTATCCGGCACGCTGTTTGAAGGCATTCAGCGCTGGGAAGAATATAAGCCTTTTCTTACCAAACAGGAAGTAAAAGACCGTGTAAACAAGGCGCTCCGCCTGCAGGCAGGCAACGGCATTCAATATGTGCGCACCCATGTAGATATTAACGACCCGGAACTGACCGCCCTGCGCGCAATTTTGGAGCTGCGCGAGGAAGTTAAGGATTATATTGACATTCAAATCGTTGCTTTCCCTCAGTACGGAATTTTAAGTTACCCCAATGGCAAAGGCCTGCTTGAAGAAGCACTGAAAATGGGTGCCGATGCTGCCGGTGCCATTCCGCATTTTGAATTTACCCGTGAATATTCTGTTGAATCGCTTAACATCTGCTTTGAACTGGCGCAGAAATACGGCAAATTGATTGACGTACACTGCGACGAAATTGATGACGAGGCCTCCCGCGGGCTGGAAACTGTTGCCGCCCGCGCTTATGAAACCGGCATGGGCGATATGGTAACGGCGTCGCACACAACTGCCATGCACAGCTACAACAATGCTTATATGATTCGCCTGATGCGCCTTTTAAAAATGTCCGGCATCAACTTTGTGGCAAATCCGTGCGTTAATGTTCATTTGGGCGGACGTGCTGATACTTACCCCAAACGCCGCAGCATGACGCGCGTAAAAGAACTTACCGCCGAAGGCATTAATGTTTCTTTCGGCTCGGATGATATTTTTGACCCCTGGAACCCGCTTGGCAATGCCAATATGCGCGACCAGGTATTTATGGGGCTGTATACCGGGCATATGCTTGGCTATGAAGAAATTTGCAATTCTTATAAATTTGTTACTGAAAATGCTGCCCGCACCCTGCATTTGGGTGATGCTTACGGCATTGCGGTCGGTAAAGATGCAAACTTTATTATTCTTGACGCCAAAAACTGGTATGACGCATTAAACAATAATGCGCCGGTGCTGCGTAATTACCGCAAAGGCAAACTTATTGCTTCTACCGCGCCGGTAGATAAAAAAGTGTATTTTTAACTGAGCCGCCAATTAGTGCCAAGTGATGGCGAACGCAATAATTGTGCCAGCGAAGTTACGCAAATTTTGCTATTGGATAATGAGCAAAATTTACGAACCTTAAGTATTAAATGAATAATTTAATGCAATGCTTATGTTGTTCAGCTTTGCGAAAACAATATGAAATGTAATTGATTAAAAAAGTGCAAAGAGTATGCTGTAAAGCGGCAGCAAAAACTGCGGCGGCTAAATTTTAGATTCTATTTTAGAGAGTCCGGTCTGTAAAGTCCGGACGGAATCGGAGAAGCCGCAGCATTTTGTAACGCTGAAACAGTATACTCTTTGTACTTTTTAATTTATATTTATATTAATTTTTGCTGTTTTTTACCTGCCGCCGTGCTCGCGTTTCCAGCGCTTTATTTCATCAAGCCGTGCTTTTACACGTGCTTCCAGCCCCTGGGTTGTTGGTTTGTAATATTCTGTGCCCAGAAGCGAATCGGGCAGGCACTGCATGTTGGTAAGTTTTTCTTCTGTGTTATGTGCGTACTGGTAGCCCTTGCCATAGTTAAGTTCCTGCATCAGTTTTGTGGGCGCATTGCGGATAACAAGCGGTACAGGCTCGGCCAGCATTTTGGCGGCGTCGCGCTTGGCGTGTTCATACGCCATATATAGTGCGTTGGATTTTGGCGCGACTGACATATACACCACGGCCTGCGTTAAATGCACACTGCATTCCGGCATGCCGATAAAATGACAGGCGTGGTAGGCGGCAACGGCAATTTCCAGTGCTTTTGGGTCGGCAAGGCCGATATCTTCGCTGGCAAAGCGTGTAACGCGCCGCGCTATGTAAAGCGGGTCTTCGCCTGCTTCCAGCATGCGTGCCAGCCAGTACACGGCGGCGTTCGGGTCGCTGTTGCGCATAGATTTATGCAGTGCGGAAATTAAATTATAATGTTCTTCGCCTGTTTTATCGTACAGCAGCGATTTTTTTGAGGTGCATTGTTCCAGTGTTTCGCGTGTTACCGTCGTTGCGCCGCCTGCGTCCATATCGCCGTTTAATACTGCCATTTCTAAGGTGGAAAGCGCCGTGCGGGCATCGCCGTTGGCAAAAACGGCAATCATTTCCAAAAGTTCTTCTTCGATGTTAATTTTCTGTGTGCCAAAGCCTTTTTCATCTGTTAAGGCACGTTTTAAAAGCTGCACAAGTTCCTCTGTTTTAAGCTCCTGCAAAACAAATACTTTGCAGCGGCTTAATAGTGCGCTGTTAACTTCAAACGAAGGGTTTTCCGTCGTTGCGCCTATTAAAATAATGCTGCCTTTTTCCACAAAGGGCAAAAACGCATCCTGCTGCGCTTTGTTAAAACGGTGTATTTCGTCTACAAAAACAATGGTTTTTTCGCCATAACGGCGGTTTTCTTCCGCCTTTTGCATTACGCTGCGTATTTCTTTAATGCCGCTTGTAACGGCCGAAAAATCAATAAACGCCGCTTTGGTGGTGTTGGCAATAATCCGCGCCAGCGTGGTTTTGCCCACGCCGGGAGGCCCCCAGAAAATCATGGAGGAAATCTGGTCGCTTTCAATTAAACGGCGCAGCACTTTGCCTTTGCCCAAAAGGTGGGTCTGGCCAACATATTCTTCAAGCGTTTTGGGACGCAGCCTTGCCGCCAGCGGCTGTGATAAATTGTTTTCAAAAAGTGACATTGCTTCCATAATTTCGCCTCCCAAAGCCATTATAATTCGCCGCAGAATTAAGCGCAAGCAGAATTTATTAAAGCAATTTTACACAATTGTTTCATTAATGCAAAGGTATTTGTTTGCTAAAACAGTTTAAAAAGTTATATAATTAAAATAACTTATACTTGCAGAAGGTTGGGTGTGTACTATGGACTGGCATAACCGTAATATGAAAATTTTAATCGGCATTTGCATTGCCGTTGTTTTAATTGTTTGTTACCGTATTTTTGATAATATACAAACGGAGCGCGCCCGCGCGGAAAGAATGTCGCGCGGGCAGGCGGTGGCAGTTGTTACGGCAAAGCCGGAGCGCAAGACGATTACCCCGCTTTTGGAGTTCAGCGGCAGCCTTGACCCGGAGTGGCAGGCTGATGTTGCCGCCAAAGTTGACGGACGTGTGGAGCGTGTATATGTTAATGAGGGCGACCGTGTAACTAAAGGGCAGGTGCTGGCGGAACTGGAACAGCGCGATACTGACGCTGCCCTGCGTGAAGCACGCGGTAATTACATGGACGCGCAGACTAATCTCCGCAAGGCCGAGCGCGACCTTGAACGTTACAGCGCTTTATATAAACAGGGTGCGGTTTCCGAACAGGTTGCCGACGATTACGCTTTTGCGCGTGACAACGCAGCTGCCAAGCTGGATGCAGCCCGCGGTACCGTGCAGGCTATGGAATCGCAGTTTGAAGGTACTGTAATAACAGCACCGGCTGACGGCATTATCTCCAAACGTTATCATCAGGAGGGTTATTACGCAACGGCAGGTACACCTCTGTTTGCCATTGCCGATATCAGTGTTTTAAAAACTGTTATTAATATCCCGGAAGGCAATATCAGCGGCGTATCCGTTGGCAACGAAGCCGAAATAGAACTGCCTGCCTTTGCCGGGCATAAAATTATCGGCAAAATAACGCGCATTGCCCCTGTTGCCGATTTACCTGCGCATACCTTTACCGCCGAAGTAAGTGTTGACAACACCGAAGGGCTTTTGGCAGGCGTTTTTGCAACGGTAAAGCTTACCGCGCAGCCCAGGCAGAATGTGCTTACAATCCCGGTTTATGCCATTGTAATGCGTGACGACCAGAAAACCGTATTTATTGTGGAAGACGATAACACCGTGCGCCGCCAGGTGCTTGACATTGGCTATACGGACGACAAAGTAGCCGAAGTTTTAAGCGGACTGAAAGGCGATGAAGTAATTGTAACCGAAGGGCACAACAAGCTGCGCGAAGGCAGCAAGGTAGTTACTGATAAGGCAGGTAATTAATTATGATAGAGACTTTTATCCGCCGGCCGGTTTTTACTACCATGTTTATTTTGCTGCTGGTAGTGTTCGGCATCCGCTGCTACCCGGAAATCGGCGTAGATTTGAACCCTGACGTTGATATGCCTATCGTCAGCGTGCGCGTTACTTACGACGGCGCTTCGCCGGAAGAAATGGAAACGCTTATTACCAAGCCGATAGAAAACCGCGTCAGCCAGGTTGCAGGCTATAAAACCATTTCCAGTACCGTGCTTGAAGGCTACAGCGAAACCGTACTGGAATTTAACATGGGCGTAGACCCGCAGGCTATGGCCAGTGAAGTGCGCGAAAAGGTTGCCAGCGTGCGCAACCGCCTGCCGGACGATATCGACGAACCGGTAGTACAAACGGTTGATTTAACCTCCCAATCTATTGTTGCGTATACGTTTTCTTCCGAATCGCGCAGCCGCGGCGAAATACGCCGTTTGATAGAAGACAGCATTCTTGACGAAATGCAGATGGTTGAAGGCGTTGCCGAAGTAACTGCGGTAGGCGCCAGCCAGCGTGTAATACGCCTTGTGGCAAAGCCGGATAAGTTAATGGAATACGGAATTTCGTTTCAGGACCTGCTGCAGAAGGTAGATGACGAAAACTACAATACGCCGGGCGGCAAAGCCAGAAACCATGACATGGAAATAACCGTGCGTACCATTGGCAAATACAGCAATATCGACGATATTAAAAAAGTTGTTATTGCCAACCATAATGGCAAAGCCGTATATATCGGCGACATAGCCGATGTTATTGACGGCTGGGAGGATGAGGACACCTTTGCCAGTGCCAACGGCGTGCCCTGCGTTATGACCTTCGTGCGCAAACAATCCAAAACCAACACGGTTGACGTTACCGACCGTGTTAACGCCAAAATGGAAGAGCTTAAACAGCGCGTAATTCCGCCCGATATTAAGGTTGATATTGTGCGCGACCAGTCTACCTACGTACGCGAAAACATTGCCGATGTGTGGAACACGATTTTCTTTGGCGGCGCGCTGGCGCTGTTTATAACTTATATGTTCCTCGGCAACTTCCGTGCAACCATTATCGGCGGCCTGTGCATACCAACATCAATAATTGCAACCTTCTTTATGATGAAGGCAATGGATTTTACCTTAAACAACATGTCGCTGATGGCGCTGAGCCTTGCGGTAGGCATTCTGATAGACGATGCGATTGTTGTAATCGAAAATATTTTCCGCCATATCGAAATGGGCAAAACGCCGTTTGTGGCAGCCAAAGAAGCAACGCAGGAAATTTCCCTGGCAATACTGGCAACGTCGCTGTCGTTAATGGCAGTGTTTGTGCCGGTTGGCAGCATGGGCGAAATTATCGGCCAGTATTTTAAACAGTTTGGCTTAACGGTTGCCTTTGCCATAGCGTTTTCCACTCTGGTAGCGTTTTCGCTTACGCCAATGGTTTCCGCCTACTGGTTGAAAGAAGAAAAACCGGGCGAAAGCCACCGCAACAAATATGTGCAGCTGGCGCTTGATAAATTTGAAGCAGGCTTTCAGATTTTCCGCGGTTTGTACAGCGGCATTATGGAAGCGGCACTGAACAATCCCAAAAAAGTTATTGCCGCCGGTATAGTTTCGCTGGCAATGAATATTGTGCTGCTGCCGTTTGTAGGTACGGAATACCAGCCGACGTACGATTCCGGCGAGTTTACAGTTAATTTTAAAGCGCCTATCGGCACCAGTATGGAAAAAACGGTAGCGCTGGCAACGCCTTTGCAAAAAGAAATAACGGCCATGCCGGAAGTAAAAATAGCGGCGCTGAATATCGGCAACGGGCGCAACCCGGTAAACCAGGGCTCTATTGATATCCGCCTTGTTCCTTCTAATGAGCGTGACCGCACCATGCAGCAGATTATGGATGATCTGCGTGCAGAAGTGCGCAACGTTCAGGGGCTGAGCGTTACGGTAGTGTCCAATCAGGGGCGCGGCCGCGGCGACAGCAGGCCGGTGCAGATTGGCCTGCGCGGCAGCGATATTAAACAGCTTAAAGAATACGCGCTGGAGCTTGCCGATTTGGTGCGTAAGGTTCCGGGCGCAACGGATGTCGATATTTCTGATTCGGACGAACAGCCGGAAATTTTAATCAGGCTTGACCAGGCGCGCGCCAGCCTTTTGGGGCTCGATTCTTATTCCGTCGGTGAAGTTGTGGAAATGGCCTTTATGGGCAAAAGCACCGGCAACAGCTTTACAATCGGCGATAACGACTACGATATTATTTTGCAGCTGCCGGAAAGCAAGCGTACCGATATTAATGACGTTAAAAATCTGCGCGTATCTTCGCCGGACGGGCAGTTCATCCGCCTGGGCGATGTTGCCGACATAAGCCTTGGCAGCGGCCCGACGCGAATTGAACGCGAGGACAAGCAGCGCCAGATTGTTGTTTACGCAAACACGGTAGGCACATCTCCGGGCGAACTGATTGCCAAAATACAAAACGAGCTGATACCCAGCATGAATATGCCGCAGGGCTACAACTATAAGCTGATTGGTGAAGCCGATACAATGTCACGTTCGTTTAACGAAATTGTTAAGGCCATTGTGCTGGCGGTTGTAGTTGTTTATATGGTTCTGGCGGCGCAGTTTGAAAGCTTCAGCCAGCCGGTAATTATTATGGCTTCGCTGCCGTTTGCAGTAGTGGGCGCCGTGCTTGGCCTTTTAATGGCGGGGCAGACAGCCAACATGATGAGTATGATTGGCTTTACCATGCTTTTGGGCCTTGTTACCAAAAACGCTATTTTGCTGATTGACTATGCCAATCAGCAGCGCGAAAAAGGGCTTGATATACGCAGCGCAACGCTGGAAGCCTGCTCGCTGCGCCTGCGCCCGATACTGATGACGACGCTTTCAACAATTTTAGGCATGCTTCCTATCGCCATGGGCATCGGCGAAGGCGCGGAGCTGCGCCAGTCCATGGGCGTGGTGCTTGTTGGCGGCCTCATCACTTCAACCATGCTCACCCTTCTGGTTGTGCCGGTTGTGTATATGGAATTTGAAAAATGGAAAGAAAAACATTATAAACCCGCCGGAGAGGCAAACGCATAATAAACGGGGCTCTGCAAATTGCAGGGCCTTTTGTATTATCTGTTACAAAATAAATGAAAATCACTTGTGCCATTCCTCTTTAATCTTGTATAATAAATGTAAAGTATAAGTAAAAATTAAGTTAAACAACTTACAGGAGGGCTTATGGTTTACTTTTTCGGATTTTTGGGAGGACTGGCGTTATTTTTATACGGCATGCAGCTTATGGGCGAAGGCCTGCAGCGTGCCGCAGGCGAGAAGCTGCAAAAAATACTGGAAAAGCTGACAGGCGTTCTGCCGGTGGCTGTTGCGCTTGGCGCCGTTGTAACAGGTATTTTGCAGTCGAGCAGTGCTACAACGGTAATGACGGTTGGTTTTGTAAACGCGGGGCTGATGAATTTAAAGCAGGCCTTCGGCGTTGTAATGGGTGCCAATATCGGCACAACCATGACGGCACAGCTTATTGCCTTTAAGCTTACCGATTACATTACTTTGTTTCTTGCCATTGGCTTTGCCGTGCATCTTCTGGCAAAACGCCAGCGCGGCAAATATATCGGCCAGGTAATTTTGGGCTTCGGCATTTTAATGCTGGGCATGGAAATGATGAGCGATTCCGTAATGCCGCTGCGCGAATACCAGGGCTTTATTGATTTTATCGGCCGCTTTTCCGATAACCCGATTCTCGGCGTGGGCGTAGGCCTTGTAATGACCATGGTCATTCAGTCCAGCAGCGCAACAATCGGCGTTTTAATTGCCATTGCCAATCAGGGGCTTATTCCGCTGGAAGGCGCAATTCCCGTGCTCCTGGGCGATAATATCGGTACCTGCATTACGGCGGTGCTTGCTTCGCTGCGCGCCAATATTACTGCCAAAAGAGTAGCGCTGGCGCATGTAATGTTTAACTTTATCGGCAGCATTATTTTCATAACCTTTATGGGGCTGTTTATAAAACTGGTGCTGGCAATTTCTCCGGCGGACGATATTGCACGCCAGATTGCCAACGCGCATACGGCGTTTAACGTGGTAAATACGCTGCTGTTTATGCCGTTTACCGGTTTATACATTAAATTTATAGAAAAATGCCTGCCGGGCAAAGGCGAAATTATTTCGCGCAAACCTGCATATCTTGATGAGAAAATGCTGGTAACTCCTTCCATTGCCATGGGGCTTGCCGTTAAGGAAATTGTGCGCATGGGCAATATGGCGCGCCATAATGTTGAAGTTGGCATGCAGGCACTGGAAGACAAGGACGAAAATAAAATTAAATACGTGCTGGAGCATGAGCCTGTAATTGATGCGCTTGAAGAAGACATAACCCGTTACCTTACCAAAATGAGTGAAAAGGAAATGGGCGCCGAGCTTTCGGCAATGCATACAAGGCTGCTGCATGCCTGCACGGATATTGAACGTATCGGCGACCACGGCGAAGCGCTTGCCAAAGATGCACGCCGCATGTTTGAAGACGATGTTAAATTCAGCGAAGAAGCCAAAACCGAACTGCGCGCTTTGGGCGAACTGGTTATGCAGGCCAGCGGCAAAGCCATGGAAGCGCTTGCCAATAACGATAAGGTGCTGGCGCAGGAAGCGTGGGATATTTGCCGTCAGGTTAAAAAAGCACAGAAAGAAATCCGCAAAAACCATATTGTACGCCTTAACGAAAAACGCTGCGACCCTGTTGCCGGGTTTATGATGATGGAAATTTTAATAAACCTGAAGCGTGTTTCCGACCATTCCAAAAATATAAGCCAGATTGTTTTGGGAATTTTTTAAAATTAATTAAAAAAACTGTTGACAAACAGATTTTACTGCTGTATAATTAACTTCGTTGTTGAGAGACGCGGAAATAGCTCAGTGGTAGAGCACCTCCTTGCCAAGGAGGGGGTCGCGAGTTCGAATCTCGTTTTCCGCTCCATGAATTGTCAGCCCGGCAGTTTACTGCCGGGTTTTTTGAATTTATTCAGAAAAGAATAATGATATATTGTAGGAATAGCAGTAAAATTCTTGTCAAGTACCGCTGGTTGTGATATTATATTATGAGCAATGTGTGTAAACAGCTGCATTTTTAACAATAAAACCGATGTAAAAAACATGCTGTAATAATCAGCACATATAATTAAGGGAGGATTTATTAATGAACGTAACAGTAGAAAGAGTCGGCAACGACGCAACTCTTAAAATCACTTTGCCCGCAGAGGAAGTAAACAAAGGCTTTAAAAAAGCCGTTGCAAAAATTGCAGGCCAGGTAAATATCCCCGGCTTCCGTAAAGGCAAAGCCCCCCGCAATATTATCGAAATGCACTATGGCAAAGAAGCAGTAAAACAAGAAGCATTTGAACTGGTTGCTAACCAGTGCTATACCGAAGCTCTGGAACAGGAAAAACTGATTCCGGTATCCGACCCGAAGGTTGAAGATTCCGTATTTGAAGAAAACAAAGATATGGAACTTACCATTAAAGTAACCCTCAAACCGGAAGTTAAACTTGGCGATTACAAAGAACTGCATGTAGAAAAAGAAGCAGTTGAAGTTACCGACGAAGCAGTTGAAGAACAGGTACAGGGTCTGCGCAGCCGCCATGCAAAAATGGTAGAAGCTGAAGAAGGCGCTGTAATTGAAAAAGGCGACTTTGCCATTATCGACTTTGCAGGCACCGTTGACGGCGAACCGTTCAGCGGCGGCGAAGGCAAAGGCTATCCTCTGGAAGTTGGCTCCAACTCCTTTATCCCCGGCTTTGAAGACCAGCTTGTAGGCCTTAAAAAAGGCGATTCCACCGATGTGGACGTAACCTTCCCGGAAGAATACTTTGTTAAAGAACTGGCCGGCAAACAGGCAATTTTCAAAGTAAACGTACAGGACGTAAAACGCAAAGAACTGCCGGAACTTACCGATGAATATGTAGCAGCAAACAGCGATTGCAAAACCGTTGAAGAACTGCGCGCAAGCTACAAAGAACGCATGCAGAAAGCAGCTGAAAACAATGCCCAGATTGCTTATGAAAAAGCACTGATTGACCTTGCAGTTGCCAATGCGGAATTTGAAGTTCCCGAAATTATGATTGAAGACCGCGTAACCCAGATGATTGACGAAATGCGCATGAGCCTTGAAGCACGCAAACTCACTCTGGAACAGTACATGCAGTACAGCGGCATCGACATGAAACAGCTTCGTGAACGCCAGCATGACGCTGCTGTTGAAAATGTTAAAACCGACCTCGTTCTTGACGCTATTGCCAAAGCTGAAAACATCCAGGTATCCATGGAAGATGTTGACAGCGAACTTTCCGCTATCGCTTCCCAGCATGGCGCAACTCTTGAAGACGTTAAGAAAATCATTAAATCCAATGGCACTATGGGCCTGCTGCTCGCAAACATTCTGCGCCGCAAAGCTGCCCATGTAATCATTGACAGCGCGAAATAATTTAAGCGCGGTTAAACCACAGTAAAGGGGTGTGACAATAATGAATTATGTGCCAATAGTTGTAGAACAGTCAAACCGCGGAGAACGCTCTTACGATATATATTCCCGCCTTTTAAAGGACAGGATAGTTTTTGTTACCGGCGAAATAGATGATACTATGGCCAATCTCGTTATCGCCCAGCTGCTCTTTTTAGAGTCGGAAAACCCCGATAAGGATATCCATCTCTACATTAACAGCCCGGGCGGCAGCGTAAGCGCCGGCCTGGCAATTTATGATACAATGCAGTACATAAAGCCTGATGTTTCCACAATCTGCATGGGCATGGCCGCCAGCATGGCATCCGTGCTTCTGGCTGCCGGTGCTCCGGGCAAACGTTTTGCCCTGCCGTACTCCAGAGTTATGATTCATCAGCCGCTGGGCGGCGTTCAGGGGCAGGCTTCCGAGATTGAAATCACCGCGCGTGAAATTCTGCGCCTCCGTGATGAAATGAACGGTATTTTAGCCAGCCATACCGGACAAACCAAAGAAAAGATTGCGCAGGATACTGACCGCGATAACTACATGTCCAGCCAGGAGGCCAAAGAATACGGCCTGATTGACGAAGTGGTATCGCGTAAACCTGCTAATGAAAAATAAAGGCTTTAAGGAGATACTCAAAATGAAATTCGGTGGGGACAATCACCATGATGCCCCGGTTTGCTCTTTCTGTGGCAAGCGCGAAGCGCAGGTCAGCAAAATGTTCAGCAAAGTTCTTGGCGAAGGTGATTTGTTTATTTGCGATGAGTGTATAAAACTCTGCAATGAAATGCTTGAAGAAGAAATGAGGGCAAGGGCTGTAAACCATACTGAAATTGCCGAACTGCCCAAACCCAAAGAAATAAAAGCAATTTTGGATGAATATGTAATCGGCCAGGAAGAAGCTAAAAAAACCCTTGCCGTAGCCGTTTACAACCATTATAAACGCATTGACTACGAACTTAACCATGTTCCCGGCGACAAGGATGTTGAACTGCAAAAATCCAACATTTTAATGCTTGGGCCTACCGGCAGCGGCAAAACACTGCTGGCGCAGACTCTGGCAAAAATATTGCAGGTTCCTTTCGCCATTGCCGACGCCACCGCTTTAACGGAGGCCGGTTATGTAGGCGAGGACGTGGAGAACATTCTGCTGCGTTTAATCCAAAATGCGGATTACGATATTGAACGCGCACAGCGCGGCATTATCTACATTGATGAAATCGATAAAATTTCGCGCAAGTCCGAAAATCCTTCCATTACAAGGGATGTTTCGGGTGAAGGCGTACAGCAGGCTCTGCTGAAAATTCTGGAAGGCACGGTTGCCAATGTTCCGCCTCAGGGCGGGCGCAAACATCCGCATCAGGAATTTTTGCAGATTGATACCACAAATATTCTGTTTATCTGCGGCGGCGCATTCGATGGCCTTGAAAGCATTATTAGTGCACGCACAGGCAAAAAGAACATGGGCTTTGGCGCCGATATTAAAACCAAAGACGAAATCAGCCTGACGGATACCTTTAAAAAAGTATTGCCGGAAGATTTGATGAAATTCGGTTTGATACCGGAATTTGCCGGACGCCTGCCGGTTGTTGTAACGCTTGAAGCACTGGACAAAGCTGCGCTGATTAAGATTTTGCAGGAGCCTAAAAACGCACTGGTAAAACAGTATCAGCACTTTTTGGCCATGGACAATGTAGAACTTGAATTTGAGCCGGATGCACTCGATGCCATTGCCGAAGAAGCACTGAAACGCAGTGCCGGTGCGCGTGGACTGCGCGCCATTATTGAAGCGGTAATGCGCAATGTAATGTACGACGTGCCTTCGCGCAGTGATGTTGTAAAATGTATTGTAACGGCCGATTCCATCCGCAATCATGCAGAACCTAAAATGATTGTGGCGGCAGGCTGAAAGAAAAATAATGGGGGAAGGGGATTTTAACCTTCCCTCTTTTTGGTTTTATGGGCCTTTTGTGATACAATTATAAGAGATTTGAATTTTAATATAAAATAGGGGGATGCTAATATAAATGGAAGCATCAGGAAAATTAATGCCCCTGCTGGCGTTAAGAGGAATTATCGTATTCCCGGGAATGACGGTAAACCTTGATGTAGGCAGGGATAAATCAATAAATGCGGTTAATGCTGCCATGCAGCTTGATAAAAAAATACTGCTGGTAACTCAGCGCGATGCCGAAACCGCAGACCCGAAACGCGAAGAACTGTATAATTATGGCGTTGTTGCCGAAATTAAGCAGCTTTTAAAACTGCCGAGCGGGGCAATCCGTATTTTAATTCAGGGGCTTGAAAGGGCAGAGCTTACTTCGTTAATTGACGCGCCTTTTAAAGATACTTACCTTGAAGGCTTTGCCATGCCGGTAGCCAGCATTGAGCCGGAAGAAAATTCCGAAACCGAAGCCATGCGCCGCGTGCTGCTGCAAAGTTTTGAAAAATGGCTTGTTACCGGCAAAAAAGTAACCACCGAAGTTATGCTTAACTTTAAAAACATAACTACCGCCGGTGAAATTGCCGATATCATTGCCGGTTATTTAACAATCAGTATTGACGAAAAAGAAGAATTGCTGGAACTTGCCGATGTAAAAGAGCGTATGCACAAGCTGCATACTTTTTTGTGCAAAGAACTTGAAATTGCAGAACTCGAAAAAAACATTACGCAGGAAGTACGCAAACAAATAGAAAAAAACCAGCGTGAATATTATCTGCGTGAGCAAATTAAGGTTATTAACAAAGAACTTGGCGAAGGTGACGAACGCCAGGCTGAAGTTGACGAATACAAAAAGCAGATGGAAGGCCGCGACCTGCCGCCTGAAGTAGCAGATAAAATTAACAAAGAGCTCGACCGCTTGTATAAAATGCCGCCGATGATGGCAGAAAGCGGCGTTATCCGCAATTATGTGGAAACGCTTCTTGCTTTGCCCTGGGGCATTTACGGCAAAGATAACTTTGATTTAAAACACGCTGAAAAAGTGCTTAACAAAGACCACTACGGCCTTGAAAAAGTTAAAGAGCGCATTTTGGAATACCTTGCGGTGCGTGCTCTTACCAAAAGCGGCAAAGGGCCTATTCTGTGCCTTGTCGGGCCGCCGGGCGTGGGCAAAACTTCGCTGGCGCAGTCTGTTGCCCGCGCTATCGACCGCAAATTTACACGCATGTCGCTGGGCGGCGTGCATGACGAAGCCGAAATCCGCGGCCACCGCCGCACCTATATCGGCGCAATGCCGGGCCGCATTATTCACGGCATGCAAACCTGCGGCGTTATGAACCCGGTTTTCCTGTTGGACGAAGTAGACAAAATGTCGTCCGATTTCCGCGGCGACCCTGCTTCTGCACTGCTTGAAGTTTTAGACCCGGAACAGAACAACACCTTCAGCGACCATTATGTTGAAATACCTTTTGACCTGTCGCAGGTATTCTGGATTGTAACGGCCAACACCGTGGAAACAATTCCGCCCGCACTGCTTGACCGTATGGAAGTGGTGCAGCTTTCCAGCTATACCGAAGATGAAAAGGTAAAAATTGCCGAACTGCATCTTTTGCCTAAAGAACGCCAGAATAACGGCTTAACGGCCAAAACGCTTTCCATAACGGAAGATGCGCTGCGCATGATTATACGCGGCTATACGCGTGAAGCGGGCGTGCGCAATCTGGAACGCAAAATTGCGGCAGTCTGCCGTAAAACCGCTCTGCGCATTGTTAACGGCGAAGCCAAAAGCGCAAAAGTAACAGCTAAAAATTTACATAAATATCTCGGCAAGGTAATTTATCTGGAAGACGATGTAAGCCTCGAAGCAGCAGCCGGCATCTGCACCGGCCTTGCCTGGACCCGCGTCGGCGGCGAACTGCTTAAGGTAGAAGTTGTGGCCTGCAAAGGCAAAGGGCATCTTGCGTTAACGGGCCAGCTTGGCGATGTTATGAAGGAATCTGCCCAGGCGGGTTATACCTACATCCGCTCGCGCGCAGATGAACTTGGCCTTGCTAAAGATTTTTACGAAACTACCGATATTCATATTCACCTTCCGGAAGGTGCAATACCTAAAGACGGGCCATCGGCCGGCATTACCATGGCAACGGCAATGATATCGGCATTAACGGGCCGCAAAGTTAAAAAGAACCTTGCCATGACAGGCGAAATAACGCTTTCCGGCAGAGTGCTTCCGGTTGGCGGTATTAAGGAAAAATTCCTGGCTGCCCACCGCTACGGCGTAAAAACCATTATTATGCCGGCTAAAAACGAGCAGGATTTGGAAGAACTGCCCGCAAACGTACGTGCAAAAATGCACTTTATTCCCGTAAAACATATGGACGAGGTGTTAAAAATAGCATTGGAGGATTAAACGCGATGAACAAAGGAGTTTGGGACATAGTCCGTGCGCAGTTTGTCACGTCTGCCGTAAAGGCAGAACAGTACCCTTCGCCGCAAATGATTGAAGCCGCCTTTATCGGGCGCTCCAATGTCGGCAAATCTTCTCTTATTAACTCGCTTTGCCGCCGCAACGGGCTGGCACGCGTAAGCGCCACCCCCGGCAAAACGCAAACAATTAACTACTATTTGCTGAATGCCAAACGCAATGTAGAAGGCGGCGCCGATACAGCACAGTTTTACCTTGTCGATTTGCCCGGTTACGGCTTTGCCAAAACAGGCAAATCCAATAAAGATTTATGGTCCGGCTTTATCAGCAAATATCTTTCAGGTTCGGACAACCTGGCATTAGTATGCCAGCTGATTGATATCCGCCATAAGCCGATGGAAAGCGACATAGAGTGTTACCACTGGCTGCTGGGCTGCGGCCTTAACGTGCAGATTATTCTCACTAAAGCCGATAAACTTTCCAAAAATGCAGCCATGGCCCAGAAAGCCCTTTTTAAACGCGAACTTGGGCTTGATGACAGCCGCATTATAACTTATTCGGTAACGCAGAACACTATGCGCAGTGAACTTATTAACCGTATTATGACGGCACTGGAAAACCACAGATGATTTTGTAAGCGCACAGATTGTAGGGAGTGGTTTGAATGGGGATTTTTGACATAATGCTGCATGTAAGGCGCCTGATGATGTTCGGGCTGGCAGTGCTTATAGGCTTTCTTTTTCAATACATGGCAATACCTATACCGTTTTTGCTCGGCGGCATAGTATCATCCATGTTCTGGAAAGTTATAGGCGCACAGGTATACTGGCCGCGCCAGTGGCGCGAACTGGGCCTTTGCGTAGCCGGTTACGGCATTGGGCGCAACTTTACGGCAGAAACCATGCACGAGCTTTCCATGCAGTCGCTTGGTGTGCTTGAAGCAACCGGCGCCGCCGTAGGCGCTTCGGTTATCATAGCGTGGTGGACATCACGCCACAGCTATGCCAATCTGCAAAGCTGCGTAATGGGCTGTATGCCCGGCGGGCTTACGCAAATGATGCTTATGAGCGAAACCGACAAGCGCGTAGATTTCAGCGTGGTAATGGTAATGCAAACCCTGCGCCTCATGAGCGCCATTATCATCGTACCGTTTCTGGTAGTGCACGGCCTTGGTGCGGAAATAAAAGACACCGCACTTCCGGCAGCACAAACAGGCGGCTACACCTGGCTGTGGATGGTGCCTATCGCAGCAATTGGCGCTGTTGTTCTGCAAAAGCTGCATATACCAACGCCGCGCCTGTTGGGGCCAACGCTCGCCGCGTCTGCCTGCTCATACTTCTTCGGCACCTTTCAGCCCGTGCCCGACCCTCTCATGACGGTTGCGCAAATAAGCATCGGCCTGTACATGGGCATGCTGCTTGACCCTGCGCGCATAAAAGAAACCGCCAGCCTTATGCCGTTTATAATAACAGGCATCTTAATAATTATTGCTGTCAGCGTTGCCATGGCCTACTATCTTTCCGGTATTTACGGCTTTTCGCTTATAACCGCCTTTTTGGCAATGGCCCCCGGCGGCATTGCCGAAATGTGCCTTGCAGGCATGAGCATGGGCGAAAACGTTTCGATAATTTTAACCTATCAGCTGGTTAGAATGCTTATTTTAAATATCACCGTGCCAATGGGGCTGACGTGGTACTTTAAAGATAAATAATATTAAATAGGATATTATAACGCAAAAATAAAAATGGTAAATTTTTACCAAAAGGCTTGACAACACTATTAGTAATAGTTATAATTAGGGCAACAAATCAATATTTCGTACAGGTACAGTAATTGTTTAAATGTTTATCGGTGCAAATCCGATGCGATCCCGTCGCCGTAACGGCAATAAAAGCCGGAGCCGGTCAGCCAGCCTGTATAAGCATCACTGCTTGACCTGCGGGAGACAGGAAGGAGATGTTTACTAACCAACCGGCTTTGTTTATGTGAGAGTGGCAGGGTCTCTTGATTGTAATTATCTGAACCCGTCTTTTCGTTTTGGAAAGACGGGTTTTTATCTTGCCTGCGCAGGTTGGAATATTGATTTTTAAAATTCATTTAACGTTCTCAGATACTCATTCTCTACTCCTCTTGCAGTGCCCGTTGGGGTGCAGGTGCTGCTTTGGCCGCCGTGTTTTTACGGCGGCTGTTTTATTTTGCCGCAAAAAGTTGAGCAAAACCTCTTTTGCTGTTATACTTAAAACAGAAAAAATATTTTCAGGAGGTTTTAAAATGAAAGTAATTTCTACCGAAAAAGCTCCGGCCGCTATTGGCCCATACTCTCAGGCAATTGAAATTGGCGGCATGCTTTTTGCTTCCGGGCAGATTCCTGTTGACCCTGCTACCGGCGAAGTGCCGGAAGGCATTACCGCACAGGCAGAACAAAGCTGCAAAAATGTAGGCGCAATTTTGGCAGAAGCAGGCCTTGGCTACGAAAACGTAGTAAAAACCACTTGCTTTTTGGCAGATATGGCAGACTTTGCCGCTTTTAACGAAGTTTACGCAAAATACTTTACCGGCAAACCTGCACGCAGCTGCGTTGCCGTTAAAGGTATACCCAAAGGCGTACTTTGCGAAATTGAAGTAATTGCCGCAAAATAAAAACTAACAAAAAAGGTTGTACTGGCTGGCAAAAGCCATACAGTACAACCTTTTTATTTTTATTATGAAACTTTATACCTTAAATTTTTAAGAGCCTGTTTATTGTGTTTGGTAACCATGGCAGGCGTGCAGTTTAATAATCCGGCTGTTTCTTTGCCGCTTAAGCCTTCAAAATATAAAGCGTTAATAGTTTTTTGCTGTTTGGCGGTTAACTTATTAAGCGCCAGTTTTAATAAAATACTTAATTCCTCACGTTCAATAACATCGTCGCTGAACTCGGCGCCTTCTGCCTCACCATCGGGCAGGGGCGCTTTTTTATTTTCATCCGCCCATACTTTCTTCACTTCATCGTAAAGGGCAAAATGTATTCTGCACCTAACATACCCTGCAAAATGCTCGTAATCAGCTCCGTTGTATGTTAATACAAGCTCAATAAACTTTAACCTTGCAAGGCTTAACCCCTCCTCAAAGCCAAGGGCATTGTAAAACATATCGCGGCGCATTTCACTTCGGAACAAAGGCTCAAAAGATATGCAAAGCTGTTCCAACGCCTGCTTGTCACCGCTTTGGGCGGCAGTAATTAAATTTTTTGTTTTATTTGCCAATGTGGTAAAAGTTTTGTGGCGTACGGTTTTGGGAATAATATCCATTTCCGGCACGGCAGATTTTAAAACCCTGCCCGGTATTTGGCTGAAAGATGACAAATTTTTTCTTTGAATCACAAAAACCTCCAAATTTTAAACTTACCAGCTTTACCGTGGCCACGCAAAAGCGGCGTAAGCAAGATTATAACGGAACGCCGCACTGTTTGTAAAGACCTTGTTTAAAAAATTTTTATATGTTAAATTAAAAGTTTTGATATTTACAAAAAAGTTACCAGTGTGCAAGACAACGTACAGTACGAATTATTTGTTCAGTTTATGTCTTGCGGGGGGCAAAACTGTGATAAAATAATATAACAAAATTGTTTTGTAAAAAAGCAAAACAAAAAAGGGGAGAGTTATGTTATGAAACGTGTAAGTAAGAATTTAACTAAAGCAGTAACTTTAAGTGTAATCTTTATGTTGCCTTACGGTATGGCGTGGGCGGAACCGTATACAGATGTGATAAGCGGTGCAAATGATAAATATACTGATGGAATTAAAGAATATGATGAAGATACAAATACTTATATTTATGATTTTACAAAAGATACTGATGCCAAGCTTGAAGTAACAGCAACTGAAAATCAGGATAATGCTATTTCTGTTATAGATAGTTCTATACAAATCAAAGGAAAGCTTGATGTTACTGTTAAAGCTGATAAAAATGGAGGGGATAATGGTTATTTTTCTCGAAACGCTATATATGTACAAGGCGATAATCTTTTATTTGACAGACGCGATGGCGGGAATATAACGCAAACAGATGGCAAAAGTAGTGCGGTTAGAATTTATGGTCAAGGAAATACCATGTATTTAGGCAGCGGTGATATAGAACAAATAATAAATAAAGATAGCGGCCTAATACAAGATGTATCTGGAATAGAAATTTTTGGCGGAAACAAGCAAGGCAATAATAACCTTATAGTTTATGGAGAAGGTACAATTAAAACAACCGCAACACAAAATTCAAATTCTGGTAATAGAATAAGTGGTGTAGAAATTGATATTAACGCTCCTAATAATAATAAAATTATACTGGGATATAAAGGCAATTATGATGATTTAGAAGATTTTACAAAAGAAAATCTTGCTGAAAAAGTTAAGCAATTAGGCGATGTGACAATATATCTTACAGCATCAAATACTAGTGATAAAAATCATAGTGAATCACGAGTAACAGGAATAACAAATACTGCTCATAATGAAAATATTATAGCTGGCGGGAATTTTGATATAACAGCAAAAGCAAGTGGATATACTACAAAAGATGATAATGATGTAACTGCTACTGGTGTTAGTATTGGTTATGGAAAAAATAATATTATAGCTGCCAATAAGTTTATAATAACTGCTGAAGCAGAGAATAAGAGTGACGGTAAAGCTTATGCAATGGGAATCAGTAATGAAAGCATAGCAAAGGATAGTATCAATTATGTAAATGCATTTGAGGACGGAAACATTATTAATGCTACTGCAACGGGTAATATATTAACTGTGAATGGTATATTGGCTTTTGGAGCTAAAACTAAAAAAGAAATAATTGATTACGGTAAAGAATATATTATATATGATAAATACGGAAATGTTGAAGTTAATACCGGTGCTATTGATATTACTACAACTACCAATAACGGTACGGATATTGAAAATATAGGTATTCGTGCAAACGGCGGGACGGTAAATATTAACGGCAATGCTGGTATAACTGTAAACGTAAATAATGCAGATGATACAAATAGTGATGTTTTTGGTATCTGGTCTAATTTGGGTGGTACAGTAAATATCGAAGGTGCTGCAACTATTACTATAAATGACGATCGTTTAGATGCAAAAAAATAGCTGTAGTTGCAGGTACGCGAGATTTGGATGAGAATGGTAAACCGTTTGGGGAACAAAATACAGTAAATCTTAATTATCACAAAGGCGGAGTAAGTCTTATCAATGGCGATATTCTTAGTGGTTATAATGGCCTTTTAAATGTAGGTACGGATACAACTACTTTATCTCAAAGAAGCACTGCCGGAACACTTACTTTAAACGGCGACGCTTTAGCCGGTAATGGAGGTACGCTTAACATTAACTTAACAGCAGGCAGTACATGGACCGGGCGTGCTGACGATTATCAGGACGCTGATACGGATGATTGGGATGTTGCTCATTCAGCACAATTTGCACCGCAATTTAGCAATGAGGTTACTTCTTCCGGTGATGTAAATGTAACTCTTGCGGAAGGCGCAACGTGGAACGTAACAGGGCAAAGCTGGATTACAACGTTGGAAGGCAATGGCGTTGTTGATTTAACTAAAGACAAGGGCAGCGACGCCGTGCATATTGGCAAAGTAAGCGGCAATAATACTTTTGTGGTAAACCTTAAACCGGGTGAACTTGGCGCCAGCGATATGATTTATGTGCAGGACGGCACAAGCGAAGCGCAAACCCTGCAAATTAACAACCGTGATGAAGTATTAAGCGGTATGAAAGCGGGCGATGCTTTACGTTTTGCAACGGTTACCAAGGCAGGCGAAGGTTTTGGCAATATAACCGATGGTGCTGAAACTTTTGGAAGAAGTACAAGTATCAACGACGCAGGTATTTTTAATGTAGATTTTGATATTATTTACAAAGATTATAATGAGAAAATGGAGGGAGATTTAGGCACGGACCAGACATATAACGGTGGTAACTTTAGCACTAATAAACCGGGACAGGATTATGTAGACAATGTTTATGGCGGTAAAAAAGACACTAGTGAAATAAATACTTTGGAAGAAACAACAGAAACGGAGTCTAATCCTAAACATGTTTATATTGTCCGTAAGTCTGTAACTAAAGAAAATCAATCCGACGCCGGTAAAACCATCATCAACATGAGCCGCGCCAACTATAAAAACGCTATTTATATGGACAGGCTTAACAAGCGTATGGGCGAAATGCGTTATGTTAATGGTGAAGAAGAACAGGGCTTATGGGTACGCCTGCGCCATGACCGTATTGGGCAAAGCGGCGACTTCCGCAGCACGAACACCATGTACGAAGTAGGCTATGATGTTAAACAACCTACCGATAACGGCGAGCACCGTATTGGTATGGCAATAGACTACATGCGCGGCAGCACAACCTATGATGACATTATGGGCAAAGGCGAAACCAAGCGTTATGGCCTGTGGCTGTATGATACATGGCTTGGTGAAAAAGGGCATTATGTTGATTATGTAGCTAAATGGGGACATTTAAGCAATGATTTTGACATTACTGCCAAAACCACCGGCGAAAAAATTAACGGCGATTACAGCAACAATGTATTCAGCGTAAGCGCGGAATACGGCAAGAAAAACGATATGGGCAATAACTGGTATTTTGAGCCGCAGGCACAGCTTCAGCTTGCGCGTGTAACCGGTGCAGATTATGTAACAACGCAGGGCAGTAAGGTAAATGTAGACGGCATTAACAGCTTAATTGGGCGTGCGGGCTTTAGAATTGGGCGCGACATGGACGAAAACAGCACTGTTTACTTAAAAGCAGATTTGCTGCACGAATTTATGGGCGACCAGACGGTAACGGCGGCAGACGCAACCGGCACACTGCGCGAAGAATTTGAAAACAAAGGCACATGGTATGACGTAGGCTTTGGCTTTGCGGCAAAGATGAGCAAAAACAGCTATGCCTTTATGGATTTTGAAAAATCCTTCGGCAACGATAATGACGAAACTTACCAAATTAACGCAGGTATGCAGTGGAGCTTTTAATTAAGTGCCAATTAGCAACAAGGCAAAGTTAATAATTTTGTCAGCTAAATTTATTTACCCTGAATTTAACAATAAAAAGTAAAATAAGAAAGATTGTACTGTAAGGCGGCAGGCAAAAACCGCGGCGGCTTAATTTAAGGTAATTGCTTTATAGAGTCCGGTGCTGTGCCCGGGCGGAATCGGAGGAGCTGCAGCATTTTTGCAGAGCCGTCACAGTATAATCTTTTGGTATAAAATAAAAAGTATTATTTTATACCTGGAAAGAAAAATATGGAAAAAGATATTTCTTACAATAAAGAAAAGTTTAAAACTCTGGCCGGTAACTGCACGGCAGAATACGTTAACTATATGCCGCGCGGCAAAAACGGCATGCGCTGCTGGGATATTAAAGCACAAAAGCCTGACGGCGACTATACGATAGTAGTTTTGTGCGATTACGGTTATAAAGTTGATGGCAAAACGGTGGAGATAACCCCTTTTAAAAACCGTGATGGGCGCAACGAAGAAATTTACCGCCTGTACCACGAAGAAGGTTTATCGCAATTATTTTTGGCAAATTTGTTTAATATGAGCCAGCCTTCCGTATCGCTGATAGTGAATAAAAAATAAATAAGCATGCTGCTGTATAACAGCGGCATGCTTATTATCTTTACAGAAGTATAGTTTTTTGTTAAAATAAACAGGCAAATGTGCTGCCATAACGGTAGGCGGTTAGCCCTCTGCGGAGGGACTGTGACCCTCCGGTAATATAGAATCCGCTTGACGGAAATACTACTGAGGAGGGGAATAGCGTGGATATATTATCGCTGTTAGCTGTAATAGGCTATACGGTAACGATTTTTTCTTTGGGTTATTCCCTTGGAAAAGATATATCACAAAAAACAAAGTAACCGCCAACGCCTGAGAATGTTGAAGCGATTACTTTGTTTTATAATCTAATCAATATATTGGGCTGACCGTCTATCGGCAGCACATTTGTTATTTCTATATTTATTATAGCAAACACAGTAAAAAAGTCAAATTATATGTTATGCCTGTACAGTGCTGAACGCCGTACAGGCTTTTTATTTTGCTTGATAAGCTGTTTAAAAATTATGATGCGTTTCGCTGCAGGGGTTAATATGCACCATGCAGTGCTTAACTTCCGGAAACTGTTTTTCTATCTGCTCGTGAATGTTTTCGGCAATGGAGTGTGCTTCAACAAGGGTTAAGTGGTCGTCTGCGCTTATTTCCACATCCACATATACGCGCGAGCCAAAAATGCGCGTTTGCAGTTTGTCTACATGGTCTACGCCTTTTTGTGCGGCAATAAGCTCCTGCATTTTTTCAACTGTTTCTTCGTCGCAGCTGCGGTCTACCATACGGTCGATAGCGTCGGTAAAAACATCGTATGCGCCTTTAATAATCATCAGGCAAATGGCAATGGCGGCCAGCGGGTCAAAAATGGGGTAGCCAAGCATGGCTCCGCTGATGCCGATAAGGCTGCCGACTGAGGTTAGGGCGTCATTGCGGTGGTGCAGGGCGTCTGCCAAAAGCGCGCCGCTGTTTATTTTTTTTGCTACGCTGCGGGTGTACCAGTACATGCCTTCCTTGCTTATAATGGCAAGGGCTGCAACGGCAAGCGTTATGCCGTCCGGCGCGGCCAGTTCGCCTTCGGCGGAAAAGTGCAGTATTTTTTGTATTCCGGCAAAGCCGATGCCTGCACCGGCCAGTGCCAGAAGCGCCGACATGATGATGGAGGCAACACATTCCATGCGTTCGTGCCCGTACTGATGTTCCATATCGGAGGCTTTGTGCGATATTTTTATGCCGGCCATAACAATAAGGTTGCTGAAAATATCAGATGCCGAATCGACTGCATCCGAAACAAGGGCGGCCGAATGGCCCAAAATGCCTGCGGCAAATTTGGAGGCTGCCAGAAACACGTTAAGGGCAATGCCTTTTTTTACCGTGCTGAGGGCAAGGGTTTGATTTAAAGATTGGTCTTGCTGCATTTAAATTTCTCCTTAAAACAAAATACATCTGCGGAACTACTCCTGTCCCGCAGATGTAGGATAATCTGCTGCCGTAAGGCCCGGCCGGTTTTACGGCCTGATCAGCTTGTACTGTAGTTGCAGTGCAAAAAGATTAACTAAATTGTAATAAGGCTTTGTTTTTTTGTCAAGTATGTTTTGTAAAAGTTTATTTACAAAAAAAGTTTACTAAAACTTATTGACAAAATTTGTTAGCGGTAGTAAACTACAATTTGCAAAGAAAGTTAGAATAAACTAACTTAAAAAGCAATATAAGGTTAGCTCCGGCTATACAGAAGAAGGGGATGGTTCCAATTATGCCGTTGACTTTTGCCGCAACCGGCGAGGTAAACACCATTAAAGCCGTACGCGGAAGAAATGAAACAGTACGTTTTTTGGAAAGCATGGGGTTTGTAGAAGGGGCAGCTATTACCGTCGTATCCAAACTTGCCGGAAATTTAATCGTCAATGTTAAAGACGCGCGTGTTGCTTTAAACAAAGATCTTGCTTCAAAAATAATGATTTAACGGAGGTATGCCATGAAAACGCTTAAAAATGTTGAGTGCGGCCAGACTGTTAAAGTAAGCCGGCTTGGAGGAGAAGGCGCTGTAAGACGCCGTATTATGGATATGGGCATTACCAAGGGCACAGAAATTTATGTGCGTAAGGTTGCGCCGCTCGGTGACCCTATTGAAGTAACTGTAAGGGGCTACGAGCTTTCGCTGCGCAAAGGCGAAGCTGAAAACATTGTGGTTGAATGATTTGAGGAGGGATTGAAGTGGCTGTAAAAATTGCATTGGTTGGCAACCCTAACTGCGGCAAAACAACCATGTTTAACAATTTAACCGGTGCCAACCAGTATGTTGGCAACTGGCCGGGCGTTACTGTTGAGAAAAAAGAAGGCAAATTAAAAGGTTACAGCGATGTAATTGTTACCGACCTGCCGGGTATTTATTCGCTTTCTCCGTATACGTTGGAGGAAGTTGTTTCCCGGAATTATATTATTAATGAACATCCTGATGTTATTTTAAACCTGGTGGACGGTTCCAACATTGAACGCAACCTGTATTTAACAACCCAGCTGCTTGAAATGGGCGTGCCTGTTGTTATTGCGCTGAATATGATTGATATTGTCCGCAAAAACGGCGATAAAATTGATATTGCTGCGCTTGGCAGAAAACTTGGCTGCCCGGTTGTTGAAACTTCCGCTTTAAGCGGGCTGGGGCTGAAAGAAGCTGCCGCCAAAGCCGTTGAAATGGCCAAAGCCAAAACCGTTGAGTGCAAACCCTTATATTTTAACGCTGATGTTGAAAAAGCGCTGGAAGAAATAAAATACATTATGGGCAGTTCGCTGCCGGAAACCGGTGCAAGATGGACGCTTGTTAAATTGTTTGAGCGCGACCGCGAAGTATGGGCTAAATATAATCTGCCGGATGTTATTCAAAAGCAGCTTGAAAAAATTATTAGCGGCGTTGAGGAAAAGCTTGATGACGACTGCGAAAGCATCATTACCAACGCCCGCTATGATTACATTACCGGCTTAATGGCCGATTGCGTTAAAAAAGTTAAAGTAGGCATGACTACTTCCGATAAGATTGACCAGATTGTTACGAACCGCATTTTGGCTCTGCCTATTTTTGCAGCCGTAATGTTCTTTGTTTATTACATTGCCGTTACTACAATCGGCACGGATGTTACCGACTGGACCAATGACGTGCTGTTTGGCGAAATGATTATGCCTTCCGTACAGGAAGCTATGGAAAATGCCGGTGCTGCCGAATGGCAGGTATCGCTGGTGGTTGACGGCATTATCGGCGGCCTTGGCGCACCGATTGGCTTTGTGCCGCAGATGGCAATTATGTTCTTCCTGCTGGCGCTGCTTGAGGACTGCGGTTATATGGCGCGTATCGCGTTTATTATGGACCGTATTTTCCATAAGTTCGGCCTGTCCGGCAAAAGCTTTATTCCGTTCCTTATTTCCTCCGGCTGCGGCGTGCCCGGTATTCTGGCAACCCGCACTATCGAAACTGAAACCGACCGCCGTATGACGATTATGACGACAACCTTCATTCCCTGCGGTGCAAAACTGCCGGTTATTGCTTTGATTGCCGGTGCGATTATGGGCGGCGACTGGTACATGGCGCCGATTATGTACTTCATCGGCATTATCTCCGTTGTATTTTCCTGCCTGATTTTAAAGAAAACCGAAATGTTTGCAGGCGACCCTGCTCCGTTTGTTATGGAACTGCCGCAGTACCATATTCCGGCTGCTAAAAACGTATTGCTGCATACCTGGGAACGCTGCTTCGCCTTCATCAAAAAGGTTGCAACCGTTCTGTTCCTTGTCTGCGTGGTAATGTGGTATCTTTCTACCTACGGCATCGGTGCTGAAGGTTATGGCATGGTAGAACCCGAAGACAGCTTTATCGCTTCCATGGGCGGGGCAATCGCCTGGATTTTTGCACCGCTGGGCTTTGGCGAATGGCAGGCCGTTGCGGCTTCTATCTCCGGCTTCGTTGCTAAGGAAGCAATTGTCAGCACCATTGGCGTATTGATTGGCGTTGGTGAACTTGCCGAAGACGATGCAAGCCTGTGGGCAGCAACCATGGGCATGTTCCAAAACCCGATGGCGGCGTTCAGCTTCCTGGTGTTCAACCTGCTTGACAGCCCGTGCCTGGCAGCAATTACCACCATGAACAAAGAACTCGGCAGCCGCAAATGGTTGTGGTTTGCCATAATCTTCCAGAACGTATTTGCTTATGCCATGACCTTTATGATTTACCAGTTCGGGCTTGTGCTCATCATGGGCGAAGCCTTTACGGGCATGACTGCTGCCGCCTGTGTGGTTGCGCTCATCATGCTGTACATGATGTTCCGCCCGGCGCCGAAAGCAAAAGAATCCCTGCGTTCGGTAAATGCCTAATTAAAACCTTTGTGATATAATAATGTTAAAACGTAAACTGCGCGGGCTTTGTTCCTGCGCAGTTTACAGCGTCTTTTAAAGAAAGGAGCAAACAGCTGTGGCTACATGGATTATCAGTGCTGTTTTACTTGCTGCAATTGTTATGGCGGCGCGCTATTGCTGGAAAAAATTCCGCCGCGGCGAATGTATAGGCTGCCCGGGCGGTGGCTGTTCCGGCTGCGAAAGCGGCGGCTGCTGCCCTTGCCACGAACCTGCCGGTAAAACAAAATAACTTTATAAACCTGTTCTGCGCTTGACAGCGCGCCTTGAAATTGATAAGATATTAACTATCAAAATACTGTTAATAACTATGAACGGAAGTAGTAAAAGCACAGGCTTTTGCAGAGAGGGCGCGCACGGCTGCAACGTGCCTAAAGCAATGGCTTTGAAGTAGTCCGGGAGTTGGCAGGCTGAACTGAAAGTAAGCTTGCCCGTAAGCGTGCGTTAAGCGTTTCAAGGTGTCCGGCTTTGGCCGGGAAGATAGGTGGTACCGCGATTTTGTCGTCCTGTTTGTAATAAACAGGACGTTTTTTATTACTTTTGCAAATTTATGACTGGAGGAATAAACATGACAGAAGAACACAACATCCCCAAAGTTTATGACCCTGCTTCTGTTGAAAAGAAATGGTATGAATTTTGGGAAAAGAACAGATATTTCCATGCAGAGCCGGAACCGGGCAAAAAGCCGTTCAGCATTGTAATTCCGCCTCCGAACATTACCGGCAAGCTGCACATGGGCCATGCGCTTGACAACACCTTGCAGGATATTTTAATCCGCTGGCACCGCATGATGGGCGACAACACCTTGTGGATGCCCGGTTATGACCATGCCGGCCTTGCTACCCAGATTAAGGTAGAAGAAGTGCTGAAAAAAGAAGAAGGTAAAACCCGCTTTGACCTTGGCCGCGAAGAATTTGTAAAACGTGTTTGGGCTTGGAAGGAAGAATACGGCGACCGTATTATTAACCAGTTAAAATGCCTGGGCATTTCGTGCGACTGGGAGCGCAAGCGCTTTACCATGGACGAAGGGTGCAGCCGCGCCGTACGCGAAACTTTTGTAAGCCTGTTTGAAAAAGGGCTTATTTATAAAGGCACCCGCATTACCAACTGGTGCGTTAACTGCCATACCGCTTTAAGCGATATCGAAGTTGAACATGAAGATACTCCGGGTCATTTATGGTATGTACGCTACCCGGTTGTTGGCGAAGAAGATACCTATTTAACTATTGCTACCACCCGTCCGGAAACAATTCCCGGCGATACCGCGGTTGCCGTTAACCCGGAAGATGAACGCTATGCAAAACTTATCGGCAAAACTCTGCGCCTGCCTATTTTGAACCGCGAAATTTCGGTAATTGCCGACAGCTATGTTGATACCCAATTTGGTACCGGCGCTGTAAAAATTACCCCTTCGCATGACCCCAACGACTATGAAATGGGCCTGCGCCATAACCTGCCGGAGATTGTTGTTATCGGCAAAGACGGCATTATGACAGAAGAAGCAGGGCCGTTTGCAGGTTTGGAACGCTATGAATGCCGCAAGCAGATTGTTGCGCGTTTAAAAGAAGAAGGCTACCTTGTTAAAATAGAAGAACACAGCCATGCGGTTGGACATTGCCAGCGCTGCCATAATATTGTAGAACCGCTTGTTTCCACGCAGTGGTTTGTAAAAATGCAGCCGCTTGTAAAAGCTGCTGTGGACTGCGTTACCGACGGGCGCACCCAGTTTGTGCCGGAACGCTTTACCAAAAACTATACCGGCTGGATGGAAAACATTCACGACTGGTGCATCAGCCGCCAGATTTGGTGGGGCCACCGCATTCCTGTTTGGTACTGCGATGACTGCGGCGAAATGAGCGCCAGCCGCACCGACCTTGAAAAATGCCCGAAATGCGGCAGCACGCATATCCATCAGGATGAGGACGCGCTGGACACCTGGTTCAGTTCAGCCCTGTGGCCGTTCTCTACCATGGGCTGGCCGGACAACACCGGACTGCTTAAACAGTTCTATCCTACCAGTGTGCTTGTAACCGGTTACGATATTATTTTCTTCTGGGTTGCGCGCATGCTGATTATGGGCATGGAATTTATGAAGGAAATTCCGTTTGAAAAAGTATTTATCCACGGCCTTGTGCGCGACAGCCAGGGACGCAAGATGAGCAAATCGCTCGGCAACGGCATCGATCCGTTGGAGGTTATTGAAAAATACGGCGCCGATACCCTGCGCTTTATGCTGATTACCGGCAACACTCCGGGCAACGATATGCGTTTTTATTGGGAACGCGTTGAAGGCACCCGCAACTTTGCCAACAAGATTTGGAACGCATCGCGCTTTGCGCTGATGAATATGGAAGGCTACGACAAGGACGCAGTACTTGCGCCTTATACGCTGGCTGATAAATGGATTCTTTCGCGTTTGCAGGATACCGTTAAAGACGTTACCGGCCTGTTGGAACGCTTTGAGCTTGGCGAAGCGGGACGCGCCATTTACGATTTTATCTGGAGCGAAGTTTGCGACTGGTACATTGAAATTGCCAAACCGCGCCTTTACAACAAAGAAGCTGCGGCTGAACGCGCAACCGCGCAGCATGTACTGGCAACCGTGCTGGTATCTGCCATGAAGCTTTTGCATCCGTACATGCCGTTTATTACCGAGGAAATTTACCAGTGCCTGCCGCACGAAGCGGAAAGCATTATGATTTCCAAATGGCCTGTGGCTGACGAAAGCCTGGTTGATCCCGAAGCAGAACGCGGCATGAACGCCATTATGGACAGCATTAAGGCTATCCGCAATATGCGCGCCGAAGTTAATGCCAACCCGGGCAAAAAAATTCCGGCAATTATGCTTGTAAGCGAAGATTTGCGCGAGGTTGTTGCCCATAACGACAGCTACATTAAACTGCTGGGCAGCATTGATAACCTTGAGTTGCGCCCGCTTAACGGCGAAAAACCGGAAAACGCCATGGCGGCTGTTGTAACCGGCATTGAAGTATACCTGCCTTTAGCCGGTTTGATTGACGTTGAAAAAGAAACCCAGCGCCTGAGCAAAGAACTTGCCGCAATGGAAAAAGATTTGCAGCGCGCGGGCGGCAAACTTAACAATGCAGGATTTTTGGCTAAAGCGCCGGAAGACGTTATTGCCAAAGAACGCGCTAAATATGAAGAATTAAGCGGTAAAATTGAAGCCGTGAAAAAACGTATGGCATATTTGGCAGAATTAAAGTAAAATTAAATAAAGGGTTGAAACGGCACGGCAGTTTTGGCCGTGCCGTTTTGCATATATTAATATAACCGGGAGAACAGCAATGAATTATAATGAAAGTTTGGCTTATTTGGACAGCCTTGGAAAATTTGGCATTAAACTTGGCATGGAGCGCATTGAAGCTCTTTTAAAAGAACTTGACAATCCGCAGGATAAATTTAAAAGCGTGCATGTAACGGGAACCAACGGCAAAGGTTCCGTAAGCAGCATGATTGCCAATATTCTTTTGGCAGGTAATTTAAAAACCGGCAAGTTTATTTCGCCGCATCTTGTAAAATACAATGAACGCATCAGCATTAACAATAACGATATTACGGACGAGGCTTTTGCATTGGTTATAAGCGCCGTTAAGCAGGCGGCAGACAGCATTGTTGCCAAGGGCGTGTGCGAACAGCCCACTCAGTTTGAAGTTTTAACGGCGGCGGCTTTTTTGCATTTTGCTTTGGAAAAAGTTGATTATGCCGTTATAGAAGTAGGGCTTGGCGGCCTGTGGGACAGCACTAACGTAATTACGCCGGTGGTAAGCGTTATTACCAATGTTGCGCTTGACCACTGCGACAAGCTTGGCACTACCATAGAGCGCATTGCCATGCAGAAGGCCGGCATTATTAAAGAAAAAGTGCCTGTTGTTACGGCGGCTGCGGGCGACGACGCCATTGGGCCTATCCGCGCCGTAAGCATGTTTAAGCAGGCGCCGGTGTATATTTACGGGCGCGCTTTTTGGGGCGAAGAAAAAGAAAGCACGATGGACGGGCAGACCTTTACCCTACATGCAGGCGATGTTTACAGCAGCGATTACACCATCAAACTTGCCGGTGAGCATCAGATTGCCAATGCTTCTGTTGCAATAGTGGCGGCCAAACTTGTTTCCAAGCAGGATGACCGCATTAACGAACTTGCGCTGCATATCGGCGTTGCCAATACCTTCTGGCCCGGAAGGCTGGAGCGCATTGGCGAACAGCCGGATGTTATTTTAGACGGCGCGCATAACCCAAACGGTGCGGAAGCTCTGCGCAAGGCGCTTGATAAATTTTATCCGAATCAGAAACGCATTTTTGTTATCGGCATGATGGGCGATAAGGATATGCAGCACGTTCTGCACACCATTGTGCGCCCGATGGATTTGGTTTACACCGTACCGGCGGACGGCGGCG
>ULQC01011475.1_pt1 | contig 45975 bp, 51 predicted proteins | sample 1954091 | NCBI WGS metagenome assembly ULQC01 (sample SAMEA4835645, study PRJEB28245) | human gut metagenome | biome: gut microbiome; material: fecal sample | place: Denmark | collected 2008
GGCGCAAAAGCCATAGGGCCCCAGCCGGTAATTCATGGCTACGAAGATCACGCCTTTTTTGGCGTAAGCGGTGCCGCTGATGTGGCGTTCGTCGGTGGAGCCGCCGGTAAAGCTGCCCCCGTGAATGTAAATGAGCACCGGGCAGTCCTTGGCGTCCTTAGGCGCCCAAATGTTCAGGTACTGGCAGTCCTCGCTGTAAGTGAAATGGCAGCCTACCCGAAATTCTTTACTGTAAAAAGGATTGACCTTGGTATCCTCGTCAAAGCCCCGGTGCTGGTAGCAGCAGGCACCGAATTGGGTGGCGTCGTAAACGCCCTCCCAGTGCTCTACCGGCCGGGGATATTCCCAGCGGGCGGCGGTGGCGTAGCGAATGCCCCGGTACTCCAGGTGGTCCTCCAGCTCCAGCCCTTGCAGTGCACCGCAGGGTGTGGTGCGGGTAATGGTTTGCATATTGATTCCCCCTTATATCTGTTCATTTCCATTATATAGAACTGTTCCCGCAAAATCAATTCTCTATAGAAAAAATTGCACCTGGGCGAAAAAATGGACGGCGGCTTGCAATGCCCTTGCGTTTATGATAAAGTGAACTTAATGTGCGCGGCACAGATGAAGGAGAACTGATATGAAGTTTTTGCATTTATCCGACCTGCACCTGGGCAAGCGGGTGCACGGCTTTTCTATGCTGGAGGATCAGGCGTATATTCTGCAGCAGGTCATTGACTGCATTGCCGCAGAGCAGCCGGACGGTGTGCTGATCTGCGGAGATATTTATGACAAGGCGGTGCCGTCGGCGGAGGCTGTGGCATTGTGCGACGATTTTTTTTATCATTTGGCGCAGCGAAAGGTGCCGGTGTTTGCCATCAGCGGCAACCACGACTCCCCGGAGCGGCTGGCCTTTGGCAGTCGGCTTATGGATGGCAGCGGGGTACACTTTTCGCCGGTTTATGACGGTGGGGTGCAGCCCTTTGTGCTGTCGGATAAATGGGGCGAAGTGGGCATTTATATGCTCCCCTTTGTGAAGCCTGCTCATGTGCGCCGCTATTTTCCTGAGACGGAGATTGACAGCTATACGGATGCACTGTCCGCCGCTGTCGGCGCTATGCAGGTGGATACTTCCCGGCGCAATGTGCTGCTGACGCACCAGTTCGTTACCGGCGCTGCCACCTCGGACTCAGAGGAACTGTCCGTAGGCGGTACGGACAATGTGGACGGCAGCGTGTTTGACCCCTTTGATTATGTGGCGCTGGGGCATATCCACCGCCCCCAGAATATGGGCAGCCCGCGGCTGCGGTACTGCGGTTCCCCACTGAAGTATTCCTTTTCGGAAGCAGGGCACCAAAAAAGCGTGACCGTGGTGGAACTGGGAGCAAAAGGGGACCTGCAAGTGCGTACGGTGCCGCTGTCCCCCCGCCGAGATTTAACGCAGCTGCGGGGTAGCTATATGGAACTGACCGCCCGGGACTATTATACCAACGGAGATTTTCAGCAGAATTATCTGCATATTACGCTGACGGATGAACAGGATGTGCCGGACGCCATGGGTCGCCTGCGCAGTATTTATCCTTACTTAATGCTGCTGGACTACGACAACGCCCGTACCCGTGCTCTGGGGCAGGTGCATGACGGTGCGGCGACGGAAAAGCAGTCGCCGTTTGATGTGTTTGCAGAGTTTTACCGCCGCCAAAACGGTACGGATCTGACAGAAGAGCAGGCTGCCTTTTTGCGCAGCCAGATGGAAAGTGTGTGGGAGGAGAAAGTATGAGACCGCTAAAACTTACTTTGTCCGCCTTTGGTCCTTACGCTCGGGAGCAGGTGCTGGATTTTTCCAAGCTGGGTACCGGCGGCGTGTATTTGATTACCGGAGATACCGGTGCCGGCAAGACCACCATTTTTGACGGCATTATTTTTGCGCTGTATGGCAAGGCCAGCGGCAAAAGCCGGGAGTCATCCACCTTGCGCTCCAAGTACGCAGCGCCGGAGACTCCCACCTTTGCAGAGTTGACTTTTGCATACGACCGGGCGGTGTACACCGTGCGCCGCAGTCCGGAGTACCGGCGGCCCAAGACCCGAGGCGAGGGCATGACTACCCAGCACACTATGGCGGAGCTGACTTGCCCGGATGGCCGGGTGATTACCAAACAAACGGAAGTGGATGACGAAATCACCGCCTTGCTTGGGCTGGATCACGATCAGTTTTGCCAGATTGCCATGCTGGCGCAAGGGGATTTTTTGCGTTTACTGCTTGCCAAGACAGAGGATCGCAGTCGCATCTTCCAAAAGCTGTTTGACACCGGGCGGTATGCCTGCTTGCAGGAGAAGCTGCGACAGTCTGCTTTGGAGGTGAAGCGCGCCTATGACGCCGGGCAGGAAAAATTGCGCCAATACGGCGAGGGCGTGCGCTGCCCGGAGGACTCTTTGCTTTTTGCCAAAGCCCGGGCGCTGCAGCAAGGTCAGCTGCCCTTTTCTGAAAGCCGAGAGGTGTTGGAACAGCTGATTCAGTTAGACACGACTGCCGCTACGGAGAACACCCGCCAAACGGTAGAAATACAGGAGAAAATGCAAGCCGACCGGGCAGCATTGACAGCTGCGGAGCGCCGTTTGAAACTGGAACAACAGCTGCAAGAGCTGACTCGGCAGCAGGCGGAATTGACCCCCAAGCAAGCGGCGGCAGCGGATAGATTGAACCAGTGCGCCGCACAGGCAGAGGAGACGAAACCGCTTACTGCCCGCCTGGCTTTGCTGCAAGCCCAGCTGCCCAAGTACGACCGGCTGACCAAAGAACAGCAGATCTTGGCAGAGGTGCGGCAGCAGGCAGCGCAGCAAACAGCGGCATACACGGCAGCCGGTGAAGCAGCGGAAAAAGCCCGCGCGGAACAAACCCGTTTGGAACAGCGGCGGCAGGAACTGCAAGGGGCGGCCGCCGGGTTGGAACAGGCCAAGGCTGCCTGTACACAGGCTCGGCAAAAGGTAGAGGCGTTGACTGCTTTAGAACAACAGCGGGCTGCGCTGCAAACTACGGAGAATACTTATCGCCGTGCTGCTGCCGATTACCAGGCTGCGGCAGCGCACGCCCAGCGTTTGGAGCAGGATTATCAGCGCCTGAACCGGGCTTTTTTGGACAGCCAAGCCGGCGTGTTGGCGGCAGATTTACAGCCGGGTGCACCTTGCCCGGTGTGCGGCGCCACGGAACACCCTCATCCGGCGGTTTTGTCCACGCAGGCACCTACACAGTCGCAGTTGGAGGCGACCCAGCAGGCGGCCCGATCCGCTATGGCAAAGGCCACGACTGCCAGTCAGTCCGCCGGTGGCGTAAAGGGACAGTACCGAGAACAGCAGCGGGCGTTTATTGCCGGGTGGCAAGCGCTGCTTGGTGATTTGCCGGAGGAGCCGCAATCGGTTCTGGCAGAAGCGCTGTCACAGGCACAGACGGCTTGCGCCGTGGCGGAAGCGAATAAGCAGGCCGCCCAGGCAGCCGCAGAAGAAGCGGCGCAGGTGGAGCAGGCTTTGCCGCAAGTCGCCGCGCGCACCACAGCGCGTGCCCGGCAGCAAACGGAATTGCAATTGCAGGTGCAGCAGCTGCAACAAGAGGTCAAACAGCAGCAAAGCCGGTGCAGCGAACTGGCGGCAGAACTGCCTTTTGCTACCCAGTCGGCTGCGGAAGAGGAACAGCACCGCATAACGGAAAAACGGAATGCCTTAGAGCAGGCACACCAAAAGGCGCAAGCTGCCGTGACGGAACTGGACATGCAGGCGGCGGCCTTAGTAGCCACTTTGCAGCAGACCCGGCAGCAGTTGGAGACTTGTCCGGCAGCGGACCCGGCGGCATTGCGCGCCCAGCTGGCACAGTTGCAGACCCGGCTGCATACGCTGACCGATCAAGGCAAGACACTGGCTGTGCGGCTCCAGACCAATCAAACGGTGCTGGATCAAATGCGGCACACGGCGGCCGAACTGGAGGCGGCGGAGCACCGCTACGGCTGGATAAAAGCCTTGGCAGATACTGCCACCGGCAACTTGACTGGTAAAGAAAAGGTCACCTTGGAGACCTATGTGCAAATGCAGGATTTGGACGCGGTGCTGGCCTGTGCCAACACCCGCTTTATGGTTATGTCCGGCGGACAGTACGAGCTGGTGCGCCGCCAAACGGCAGAGAACAATCGCAACCAGTCCGGACTGGATCTGGATGTGATCGACCATTATAACGGCACCACCCGCAGTGTAAAGAGTTTGTCCGGCGGCGAGTCCTTTAAGGCCTCTTTGTCGCTGGCGCTGGGGCTGTCGGATCGAGTACAGAGCGCCGCCGGCGGTGTGCGTCTGGACGCGATGTTTGTGGACGAGGGCTTCGGCTCTCTGGACGAGGAGTCTCTCCACCAGGCGCTGCACGCCCTGACGGATCTGGCTCGCAGCGACCGGTTGGTGGGAATCATCTCCCATGTGGCGGACCTGCGTGCGGCCATCGACCGGCAGATTCTGGTCACCAAGGCTCCCACCGGCTGCAGCCACGCTACCATCCTATAACTGCATTCAGATACAGAACACCCCCGCACGGCTTGTTGCTGTGCAGGGGTGTTCTTGTTTTTTGGTTATTGTTTGGCGGCTTTCGCAATGCAGCCCATGGCGTTTAGGCTGCGAGGATAGCCGATGTAGGGCAGACACTGGAGCACCACTTTGGTCAGGAACGCTGCATCGTTGCCCATGTTCATATTGCCCTTGGCGTGGGCGATCAACTGGGGCTCGCAGCCCCCTTGGGCAGAGAGAAAGCAGAAGGTGATCATCTCTCGCTGGGCCAGATCCAGCCCGGTGCGGGTGTAGTAATCGCCAAAGCAGTTGGCGGCCAAATAGCGGTTGACGGTGCCGGCTTTCCACGCCTCATTCATGTGTTCGCCAAAGATTTTGACTTGGGCGGCAATGCCTTTCTCCAGCCGATCGTTCATGGTGGTGGTTGCCTGGCCGGGTAGTGGTAGGGCAATGCCGGCGGCGGTCAGCGCGTCATTGGTGGCGTGCAGAAACGGCAGCGCACGGCCGTAGCCCAGGTAATCGGTGGCCTGGTACACCATCTCTTTGACTGCCACCGGGTCAAGCCCCTCTTGCAGCGCTTGGGGCAGTGCCTCTTTGTAGGCGTCTACACTGCCGCTGCCGGTGAGGGTGGCCAGAATCGCCAGCCAGCGGGTGGTGGGCTCCAGCATGCTGTCCGGTTCGTTCCTTACTTCTTCAAGAAATGCGCCCAGTCGCTGGGTGTATTCCGGGTCTGTGCTTTGCAAATTCATTTTTCTGCCTCCAGTGCGTTATAATCTGCGTCGCTCACCGGCTCGCACCATTCGTTAGAGGCATTCTCACCGGGCACTTCCATAGCAATGTGGGAGAACCAACTGTCGCCTTTAGCGCCGTGCCAGTGCTTCACCTCCGGTGGAATGGTGATGACCATGCCCTCGTGCAGCGCTACCGGGGCCTTTCCCCATTCCTGGTACCAGCCCTCACCGGCGGTGCAGATCAGCAACTGACCGCCGCCTTTTGTGGCGTGGTGAATGTGCCAGTTGTTGCGACACCCCGGCTCAAAGGTCACATTGGACAAATGCAGCGCCGTGACCTGGGGATCGGTCAGGGGATTCAGATAAGAATTGCCTACAAAGTATTGGGCATAAGCCGTGTTGGCGGCGCCTTTGCCAAATGCGTTGGCAGCGACAAAGGCTTCTTCTGTTGCGTATTTCATAGATATAATCTCCTTGTTTTGGTTTCCTTTATCATAGCACTTTGAGTTCACTCCAAGTCAAGGGGTTTTGTAAAAAAATATGTTTTTGCTTATTAAGGCTTTGAAAAACAGTTGCTGTTTTACAAAGAAAATAGAAAACTGTACGCTGTTTGAGTATAGAAGTGCAATTCTTATTGCAGTACAATAACTAAGGTATATATCTATATATTGGGAAAGGTAGTGGTTTGGTTGTTCAAAAGATTTCAAAGCCTGCTGTTAGCGGTAGCTTTGGCATTGAGTATGCTGTGCAGTGCAGAGTCTGTTTTTGCTGCCGCAGATGGGCCAACGGTTTACGGTTCGGCGACGCAGGCATTGGCAGGTGAGCAGGTTCGCGTGCCGGTAATGATAAAATCCAATACCGGCTTGCTGGGCTTTAAATTGTCATTAGACTATGATCCGTCCGTTGTTACGCCTCTTTCCGTAGAAAGTGGCCCGGTGACCAATGGCGGCCTCCAAGATAACATAGACGGCGACATGGTGCGCGGACAGATCCATGTGTATTGGGCAGGCAGTGAAGCGGTAGCACAGGACGGCATTTTATTTTATGTGAATTTCTCTGTTTCTGCCGGTGCAGTCGGTCAAACGAGGATCCACTTGTCCTATACGCAGGAAGATACATTTGATGACGCCTTTCGGGACGTAGCCCTGCAATGCGAGGATATTCCGATTACCGTAACGAACAAGAGTATCACAAAATATGCCAAATTCTCTGCGCAAACGGAGAATGTTACTGCCGGTGAGACGGTGGGTGTGCGGTTGCGTATGGACAATGCACAAGGCTTGACTGCCTGTACGCTGCATATGCGATTTGACCAAACGAATTTTGAATTTCTGTCCGTTAAGGGCTTGAATGGTGTCGTGGCAAGCGGTGTGCTCCGCAGGGACGCGCTTGTGATTCAAATTTCAAATCTGAATGCAGTTCCTTCTGCGACAGACGCGGTTGAAATCCGGCTGAAAGCAAAGGCGCAAGCCGATTCCGGCGAATATCAGCTCACTTTTTCTGCAGAGCAAAAAGAAGTTTCCTGTACGCCGTGTACCTGTGTGGTACAGCCGTCTTTTACCAGTGAGGTGGCACGGGTATATGCAGACTCTCTGGTGGGACGAAAAAATGATACGTTGTCCATTCCGATTAAGATTACCAACAATCACGGCTTGATGGGGTATCGGCTGCGCATTGTCTATACGGCTTCGGATATTCAGCCGATTTCCGCAACCTGCGGCAGTCAGTTTTCCGGTACATTCAATACCTCGATCGGAGATACGGTGGGTCAATTTGATGTGCTGTGGAATTCTACCGATCAGGTGATCGCGGATGATATCCTGTTTACGCTGCATGTGAAATTACTTTCCGGTGACAGCAAAAATTCGATCTTAACGCTGTCTTATAATATGGACGATACATTCAATGAAAAATATGATTCTGTTACACTGGATTGCCAAAAAGTCACAATACGCATGAATCCAAAATGCGACCACAGCCAAACACGAACGGAGCACGCAAAGGCAGCTACCTGCACCGCAGAGGGATATAGCGGTGACATATATTGCACCAAATGCGGTTTGTGCTTGTCTACCGGTCAGGTGATCAAAAAGAAAGCGCATACCTACAAGTGGTACACCACGGCGGCTACATGGAGCAAGAACGGTGTGTCGGAAAAAAGATGTGCCGTGTGTCGTTATTCGGCAGCAAAGAACAAAGTGTATCGTGTGGCCGGCGTGAAGTTGTCCAAGAGTACATACACATATAACGGTAAAGTCCAAAAACCAAAAGTAACGGTCAAGGACAGTAAGGGCAATACACTGACAGCAGGCAAGCATTACACCGTGTCTTATTCCGGCGGTTGCAAGAATGTGGGTCGATATAGTGTAAAACTGACGCTGAAGGGCGCCTATAAAGGTACAAAAACATATACATTCACCATTGTACCAAAGGGCACAACCGTGGCCAAACTCCAAGGCGGAAAGAAAAGCCTGACGGTAAAGTGGAAAGCGCAAAAAACACAAACCACCGGCTATCAGCTGCAGTATTCCACCGCCAAGAATTTTACCAAAAATACGACCAAATGGATAAATGTAGGTAACAATAAATCTACGGCGAAAACGGTTAAAAAACTGAAAGCAAAGAAAAAATACTATGTGCGTATTCGTACATATAAGAAAGTGAAGACGCAAAAAGGATATGTTACGATTTATTCTTCGTGGTCAAAAGTAAAAACCGTGAAGACAAAATAAGAAAAGGAGACTGGATACCATGAAAAAACGAAGTACAAAGTTTTTATCCCTGTTGCTATCCCTGCTGATGGTAGTAACGATTTTGCCAGCGGGAACATTAACGGCACAAGCGGCGGATAGTCGAGTAGAAAATGCAATATCATGGGCTGTTTCGGTTGCGAACAACAATTACTATGGCTATTCTCAGAATTGGTCGCGCCGCAATGGCACTCCTGATTTTGATTGTTCCTCCCTGGTGAGTTGGGCGTTTCATAATGCGGGATTTAGTGTTCAGGGCGGATTGAATACGAGAAACATGAGAAACGCATTTGTAAATGCAGGGTTTGCTTGGATACCAGCGTCGCAAATTCCGGGATTTCCGTCAAGGTGTGACAATCTGCAACGCGGCGATATTCTTCTCAAGGAAGGTGTCCATACAGAGATTTATATTGGCAGTGGGAAGAATGTTGGTGCTCATGCGGATTATAATGGAATTCCCGGTGGAACCGGGGGCGGTAAATCATGGTCCAGCAAAATGAAAAAATATCGCTATGGTGCTGATGAAATATGTATTGACCCGTACTATAATGGTGGGTGGCAAGGTGTATTGAGATATACCAAAAGCACCCCGCCTGCACCGCCGGCCATTCCGGATAAGCCGACCATTACCGGTATCAGTGCAACGGATATTGCCGTAGGCAAGAGCGTAACAATTACATGGAACGGTTCCGCACGGGCGACGGCATATAATGTGGCGGTTCGCGGCGCAGAGAATCGTGATCTGGGTACAGATGCGAATGCGCGCTCCTATACGCTTACATTAAGCAGGGTGGGCACATATACCATTTATGTTGAAGCAAAGAACCAATCCGGGACCAGCTCCAATAACAATTCCCGTACTTGTACGGCACACGCCAATTCTACTGTAAAATTTGTGGACTGGGACGGCAAAGAACTGCATACGCAAAGTGTGCGATACGGTGAGAGCGCAACCGCGCCCGCGTCTCCCACGCGCAAAGGCTATACCTTCCAGGGATGGAGCGATTCGTTTTACAATGTGACTGCGAACCGGTCCATTCGTGCCAATTACAAAATCAATACCTATACCGTGAATTTCCTGGACAAGGAAAAGAAAGTTCTGAAAAGCGAAAAAGTTGAATACGGAAAAAACGCTACGCCGCCAACGGATGTGAATGTTCCCACCGGATATATTTTTGTTGGGTGGCAGAGTCAGGACTACAAGTCTGTTTACACGGATGCCACAAACAAGACGATCAATGTGCAAGGCATTTATGAGTGGAAGAATAAAACGCTGCCGATTGTTTGTAAAATTACTTCAGCCAAGCGGCAGTCGGACGGCTATTATGTATACTTTGATTTGACCAATACACCCAATGCAATTACAAGAGGCCGTGCGGTTGTATCTTTGAAAACAAAAACCGGTAAGCTGGTGGACGCCACCGAGTCGGCGGCGTTTAGTATTCCCAAAGGCGGTACAAAGAAGGGTATGGAAGTGTTCATTCCCTGTGACTATGCTGCTACCACGGCTGAGGTCATTATCGTGGACAGCTATTCGTCCGGCGTCCCGTTTTCCGAAAATATGGCGGCTACCATCGATCAGGGATTGATGTGGTCTGCCTGGAGCGGTACAAAGCCCAGCGGTACCGATCTGCAAATTGAAACGCGTACAGAGTACCGCTTCCGGGACAAGGAAACAAAAACCGGCAGCAGCAAAACGATGGACGGCTGGATCTGGGACGGTACCAAACAGACAAAGCTGATCTCACAAACCGGCTATCAGGATTCCGTTATGTCCACCTATGACAATGAAACGGGAAAAAGAGCGTTGCTGAGCACCCAATCTGTTCCGATATACAGCACGCGCTGGAAGTATGTATACTACCATTTCTACAAAAGGGGCGGAGGCAATCATACATTTTGCCCCACCAATCACGCCGGCGGCACCTATCATGGCCTTTACAGCAACTATTCTGCATTTGAGTGGTACAAAAAGTCCAGCTGCGGCAGTCGAGATCTTTATAGAGGGACGGCATGTCCGGAGTGCGGTTCCAGCGCTTATTGGTTCTATAACAGCGGGGATTCCGGCAACGAGACTTATCAAAGCGGCTCCAAGACGCAGTACAATTACGGAACCTACCAGTACATTTATAATTTCTATCGTTGGAAAGACTGGTCCGATTGGACAGACGCTTCTATAACGGCTACCTCTGCCAAGCAGGTGGAAACCCGAACGGCATATCGTTATAAAAGCAATTCGGCCGGTGCTGAAAACGACAGTGGCAAGCAGTATACCATTCGCAAAAAGGTAGACGCCTCCTTTGCTGGTAAGCAGATTACCCTCTATGTGTACGGCTATACCGGTGCTTCTGACTACACCAACGAATATATCGGACAGTCCGTTGTTGGGAAAGACGGCTCCTACTCTTTTTCCTTTAAATTGCGTAATGAACCGACGGTAGAAACCGGCGATTATACCGTTGCAATCGGAATCGAGGGCACGACAAACCTGATTGAAGTGGACAAAATTTCTGCGCCGAAAGCAACGCATACCGTAAAGTTCTACGACTGGGACGGCACGGTGATCAGCACACAAACTGTGGTGGACGGCGCCAATGCTGCCGTTCCGAAGAATCCTACAAGGGAAGGGTATGACTTTGTCGGCTGGGACAAGAGCACAACCAATATTACAGAGGATACGGATTTCTTTTCCGATTTCACCAAAAAGCAGTTTACGATTGTTTTTGTGGATTGGAAAAATCAAAGTATCAAAATGCAGAAATTCCATTACGGAGACATATTAACGCCTCCGGAAGCTGAAACAGTAGAGGGTAAAACATTCTCCGGTTGGGATCAAATTCTGAAAGGTAATATTATCGTTAAGCAGGATATGGTTGTGACCGCGCAGTATGAAACCAATACATACACCGTGAAGTTCTATGATTTTAACAACAATGTGATCTCTACGCAGAAGGTGGCATACGGTGATTGTGCCAAGGCACCGGAAGATGTGAATGATTCTGCCGACGGCAAGCAGTTTGCCGGTTGGTTTAATGCAGATGAATACGAGAAAGTGGATCATGATATTGCGGTTTATCCGGCTTATTATTTTGCAGAGACAACGCCGACTCCGACTGCAAATTATGAAAGCGGTGAATTCAAAAACCGTATTCAACTTACCTTGACTTCATCGGATCAAAACGCGGTGATTTACTACTATCTGAATGGCGACGAGTCCACAGAGCAGATCTATACCGGACCCATCACCGTCAGCAAGACTTGTCAAATCTCTTTTTACGCCACCAGTTTGGGCAAAAACGACAGCGAAGAAAGTACAAAATATTACTGTATCAACACTTCTGCTACCCCCAGTGCCTGGATGCAAAAGAGCGCATTGCCGACGGAAGTGACCGCACACCCCAATGATTATACGTTGGAAAGCAAAACCGGTTATCGCTACAAGGACGTTAAAACCGTTTGCAAGGTCGCTGACCAAAATACGCTGAAATCAAACGGTTGGACGCTGTCTAAGACCACCTATTCAGATTACACAGCGTGGCAGGACAGCCCGATTGCGAAAGACACCCGCTATATCGGCTTTGAGGTGGCGACACGCAAGGTAGAGGATCCGACGGTTACGCACTACAAGTATACACATTATAAATACACGGACGCCAGCGGAACCGTACAGTATGCACCCAAGAAAGTGAGCGGTTATTCTTGCACGCTGGAGACGGTGGTTTGCGACAGTCGTTTGACGGTAGCAGGCTTTTTGGATGACAACACCTCTTACTATGTACACAACGGCCAAAGATGGTTTAATCAGACAAAGATCAGCGGAGAAAAGACACAGTATCGTTCCCGTTATCAAAATGCAGAATACTACAAGTGGACAGCCTGGACAGTGAATGCGCCGATGACAAGCGAAACACGGGAAAAGCAAACGACCACGCTTTATCGTTATGCAAATAAGAATTATCATATCGTTACTGTAAATACCGGCTTTGGCGATGCGCCGTTTGTATCGCTGGTGCAGGATGGGCAGGCGTATGATGCTTCCAAGATTGCAGTCGACGGGTACACGCTGGAAGGCCTTTACAAGGATGCAGAGTGCAAAACCAAGTTTGCGCTGAATACCAAGATCACAAGCAGTCAGAACTTGTATGCAAATTATACCGCAAAAAAGTATAAGGTTATATTCCAAATGCAAGATGGAACAGAGCTGGATACCCAGCAGGTAGAATATATGGGCGCAGCGACAGAACCGGCGACGGACTCGGTTCCCGGTTATGTTTTCAGTGGTTGGGATCGTGATTTTGATTGTATTACAGAGGACACGGTCGTGACCGGAAAATACTTCAAAACCGCGGAATATGCAAGAATTGCGTTAGACCAAACCAACGCCTCCATGTTTACCAACACATCTATGCGACTGAATGTTACAATTACACCTGCGAACTTGGCCAGTGAAACGGTGATTTGGACTTCAAGCAATCCGGGTGTGGCCTCGGTTGATGACGCAGGAAATGTGCTTGCACTTTCCGAAGGCGAAACAACCATAACGGCAATGGTAGAGAAGACAAAGGAAAAAGCTACCTGCCGTATTGCGGTTAAGGCCAATTTGGGTACCACCATTGCTTTGAAGGACAACGCAAAGCTGAATTACGATTCCGCCGGCTTTGTGCGCCGCGTGGCGTTAAAGTCTACGGTTGCTTCTGTGCAGCAAGAGTTTGCCAACAGCGGGCTGCAGTTTGAGAGTATTAACGGTATATCGCTCAAGTCCACAGATTATGTGGGCACCGGCACGGTTATTCGTCTTGGCAATACTGACAAGAGAACTGTTGTGGTTACAGGCGATATGAACGGCGATGGCTTGATCAACAACCGCGATGTGGCGGCGATGAATAAGTATTTGCTCTCAAAGATCACGGCCAAGGAATGCCAGATGCTGGCTATGGATGTAAACGGCGACGGCAAGATCAACAATAAAGACGCCGCCATGGTTGCCAGATACCTTGTGGGTAAAGAAACGCTGTAATGTACTTTGCCACTGCATCGATTTCGGTGCAGTGGCAATTTTAAGGGTGAAAGAGAATGAAGAAAATCATCGCTGTGATTATAGCAGGCCTTATTATGCTGCAAGCGGGTACAGTTGCGTATGCCCGATCACAACCCACCGTGTATTTGCATGCGCCAAGTGTCATAACAAGCGAACTGTCAGAGGTCTCGGTTCGCATCAAGGACAATAGCGGCCTTATGGGAATCAAGCTATCTGTCGAATACCCCGCCGCGCAAGTAGATGTGCGCTCTATTGCTAAGGGAGAGGCGCTGAATGTCGGCGATTTTGCGACAGATTTTGGCGAACAGATCGGTCATTTTCAAGTTTTATGGCACCATACGAAAGCAGTTAAGACAAACGGCGTTCTGTTTACTTTCCAAATTCAGAAAATAGCCGATTTCAATTGCGCAAAGATCAAAATAGCTTATAGTAGGGAAGATACTTTTAATGAAAAATATCAAAATGTTTCCTTACAATGCAATGATATTGAACTATATGGCACAGAGCAGAAAAGCGAACAATCCGGTTCCGTGTCGGAGGCCGGCGCCGAAACTACACTGCCAAATCCTAAAAAAGGCATTGCAAACGAAGTGATTTTAAAAACGGTTGAGCAAACGCTCAAGCAACAGCATTACGCCTCCCTTGCAGATGTGAAACAGAAGAAAGCGTTTTTAGAAGCTTTTAATGCAAACTTGGAAAAAAGAATGGGGGATTCGTCCTATGCTATGACGAGTTTTGAAAATGTGCAAAGTGCCTATCAGTCTGCCTTTCAAGGAGAATATATCCGAAAGATAGAAAACGGTATGGGAACCGCTGCTGCACAAGCGATCATCTCTGCGGAACTGAAAAAAGTGCAGGCTTCGTCTGTTCAGAGCGTGCGTGATCGAACGGCTTTTGCAGTGGCTGTACAACAGCGATTGATCAGTGCAGATGCATCCTTGCCAAAGATGACGCAGAATGTAAATACAGACACGGTCATGGCTATTCTTGCCGCGCTTTATACGCCGCAAGATGAAGTTGCAGTCGATCAGTCAAACCGGCAAAAGGCAAATGCGAGATCTAAAGCTCCGCTGGTGGTTGTGCTGCTTTTGTCAGGTGTTGCGATTGCCTTCTTGGCGGCTTGGCAAGCGAAAAAGAGAAAAAAGCAGAGATAGATGCAAACGCCTATGTGCCGTTTTTATCCACATCGTATTTGCCGCTTGACAGCAGGCGGCGGCTATGCTACAATACGGGACGAAAATTCGGTTGTGGATTTTTCCGGAGTTGCTCATCTTTTCGCCACACACTCTTTGGAGTGCGTGGCTTTTTTATACCTGCAAGCAGAAAGGAAAACAGATGGACGAACAGTTTATGCGCAAAAAGGCAGTGTTGCCGCTGATTACCTCTATGGCGCTGCCCATGGTGCTCTCCATGCTGGTGAACGCCCTTTATAATATTGTAGACAGCTACTTTGTGGCCCGCATCAGCGAGAACGCTATGACGGCGTTGTCCCTGGTGTATCCCTTGCAAAATCTGGTCAACGCCATTGCCATCGGCTTTGGCGTGGGGATCAGCGCCGTGATCGCTTTGTATTTGGGCGCCGGAAAGCAGAAGCGCGCGGACCAGGCAGCCACGCAGGGTATGCTGTGGGCGCTGGTGCACGGGGTGCTGCTCACCGGCGTGTGTATTGCCATCATTCCGCTGTTTTTGCAGGCGTTTACCAAGGATCAAGCAGTGATCGATCTGGGAGTGCGCTACGGGCGTATTGTGTTTGGTTTTTCCATTATAATCAACGCAGACTTGGCATTTGAAAAGATTTTTCAGGCAGTCGGTCGTATGAAGGTGACCATGGTGGGCCTGGGCCTGGGGTGCCTTGCCAATATTATTTTGGATCCGCTGTTGATCTTCGGTCTGGGACCGTTCCCCAAAATGGGCATTGACGGCGCAGCGCTGGCTACCGGACTGGGTCAGGTGCTCACTCTGGTGATCTACCTGCTGTTCTATTACCTGCGCCCCATTTCCGTCAAGATCCGCTTGCAGCACCTGCGGCCGTCCCGGCACCTGGTGGGTCGCTTGTATGCCATCGGTATTCCGGCGGTACTGAATTTGGCTTTGCCTTCGGTGCTGATCTCTGCACTGAACGCCATTTTGGCTGCATTCTCTCAAACCTATGTGCTGATTTTAGGCGCATATTACAAACTGCAAACGTTTCTGTACCTGCCGGCCAACGGCATTGTGCAGGGCATGCGCCCGGTGATTGGGTTCAATTACGGCGCCAAGGAATATGGGCGGGTCAAGCAGATCTTCCGCACCGTATTAGTGATGACTGCTGCCATTATGGTGGTGGGCACTGTGCTGTGCCTGGTGATTCCCGGGCAATTGATCGGTCTTTTTACCGAGAATGCAGCTACTGTTGCTGCCGGTAAAACAGCGCTGCGAATCATCAGCGGCGGGTTCATTGTGTCCGCCGTATCGGTGACTGCTTCCGGTGCACTGGAGGGACTGGGCAAGGGCACGCCGTCCTTAGTGATTTCTCTTTGCCGGTATTTGGTCATCATCGTCCCGTTGGCATTCCTGCTGAGTCGAGTGCTGGGCGCCGCCGGTGTGTGGCATGCCTTTTGGATCACCGAGTTATTCACCGCCGGTATTGCCCTGGCGGTGTACCGCAAAGCCGTGCAGATCAAAGTCTGATTATAAATGAACAAAACAAAGCCGCACAGATCTTTCTGTGCGGCTTCTTTGCGTCTATTTGTTTTATGCTGTTTCTATGCTGCTTAGGAAGCGCAGAAACTGGGCTTTACCGGCTTCATTACGGTCAAACACGCCGCACTGCTCCAAAATGGCAGCAAAGACTTTGCCCACTTCCTGTTGCAGAATGTCCATGCAATTCTCGGCGGTTAAGGCGTTCTTGGCGGCGATCTCCATTGCCCAGTCCTTGTGTTTGGCAATGCGTTCGTCGGCGGCAATGTCTGTGCCATGGAGCAGTGCGTCACGCAGCAGCTCCAGCTCTGTCTTTAACCGGGCGGGCAGTACCGCCAAACCCATAACCTCAATCAGGCCGATATTCTCTTTCTTAATATGATGGTATTCCGGGTGGGGGTGGTACAGACCGTCCGGGCACGCCGGGGTGGTAATGTTGTTGCGCAGCACCAGGTCCAGTTCATATTTACCGTTCCGGAACCGGGCGATGGGGGTAATGGTGTTGTGGGGTGTGCCATCGGTCTCGGCGTAGATAAAGGCATCCGGGTCCGTATAGCCGCGCCAGGCTTGCAGCACTTTGTCTGCCAGGTCGCAAATGCGCGCCGGCTCATCCCCACGCAGGCGCAGTACGGACATGGGCCACTTGACGATTCCGGCCTCAATATCTTTATATCCGGCAAAGGCATAGGGGGTCTCTATCGGTGCCTTTGTCATAGCAAAGGTATAGTGCCCGCCTTGGAAGTGCTCGTGGGTGAGAATGGAGCCGCCCACGATGGGAAGGTCTGCATTGGAGCCTACAAAATAGTGGGGAAACTTCTCTACAAAATCAAACAGCTTTTGGAACGCGCTGCGGTCGATTTTCATCGGCGTATGCCGGCCATTAAACACAATGCAGTGCTCGTTATAGTAGCCATAGGGCGAATACTGCAAGAACCAGGGGCCGCCGCCCATTTTCAGGGGAATGATCCGGTGATTTTGCCGTGCCGGGTGATTGACCCGCCCGGCGTAGCCCTCGTTCTCCTTGCACAGTTGGCACTTGGGGTAAGCGCTTTGCTTCATTTGCAGGGCAGCCGCAATGGCCTTGGGGTCCTTCTCCGGCTTGGATAGATTGATGGTTATATCCATATCGCCGTAAGGGGTGGGAGTGATCCACTTAGCGTCTTTGGCCAGTCGGTCCGCACGAATGTAATTGGTGGTCTTGCTAAAGGCATAGTAATCATCTGTGGCTGCCTTGGGGCTCTCTGCGTACAGATCCCAAAATCGGCGGATCACCGCAGAGGGTCGCGGGGTCAGCAGACCCATCAGCTTGGTGTCAAACAGATCCCGGTACACCACAGAGTCCTGGCACAGCCCGTTTGCGCAAGCATAGTTTAGTAGAGAGTCTAAAATTTCCGTCAGTGCCGGTTGGCCGGTGACGGTGCGTTCCTCGTATGCGTCCAGCTCCAGCGCCGCCAGCAACGCATTGACAGCCCAGGTGCGATCTGCCTCTTCAATCAGACCGGTGCGTACGCCGTAATCTGCCAGCGCTGTGATTCCCTCAAATACATCCATGATTCTACCTTCGCTTTCTGCCCTAACAGCGGGATTTTTTGGAGCCTTTATTTTATCACATTTTGCCCTGCGTGGCAACCGATTTGCGCAAAAAGGACGGAATTCCCTTTGACAGCTCGCTTTCTATGCGCACCCAAACAGGCGTCTCTGCATAGTATGCAGAGAAAAGGAGAGATGGTATGTTTAGTTATATAAAAAAATTGCAATACCCCATCAATATTAAGAATCCGGATCCCCGCGCTGCGTCCATTATCATCAGTCAGTACGGCGGCCTGTATTGCATTTAGATATAGAGTCAAAATACGGACAATCAATGACGGCGTTAAGCCAAAAATCGCACTTGTTTTTCAATTCGTGGCGGAAAATGCGACTGAAAATCCATCAAATATAGTAGAATATCTCCAGTGTGTTGTCCGGTTTTTTGAATGTGATGTGGTCTACAATGGAGCGCAGGGCTTCGTTCTTGACGCTTTCCGCTGTATCCGGAGACTTTATCAAATCCAGCACAAAACTGGCTTGCTGGACGAACTGGGGCGGAATTTCACCGCTCTGTGACTTCTCGACCTTGGCCTGCTCGGCTTTGAGCGCTTCAATCTTGTTTTGAAATGCTCTTTTTTTGCGGCCGTATTCCTCCAGTGTGTCATACCCGGCATCATAGGCATCACTGGCCCGCTTGATCTTTTCTTCTTCCTTGCGAATGAGTAGTGAGTAGTCTACCGCTTCGTTTTGCAGCTGCTCCTTTGGCAGCACATTGAATTCCAGGGTCTCCAGAGACTTTTCTATGGCAGCAATCACCGCAGCGTTGGCCTTTCGTATGGATAGGTAGTGGGACACCTTGCACTTGCCCCGGGCGTAGTTGTGGCATTGAACGGCGGGATCCCTGGCGGCAATATAGGTGAGCGTGGCACCGCAGGTGTCGCAGCGTACAAGGCCTTTCAGCATGAATGTGACAGGCTGCTCCTTGCGCTGCCATTTGCCATACCGTCTTTTCTGTTCCATGATCTTCTCCTGTACTTGGTCGAATGTGTCTTGATCTATGATTGGCTGGTGCTTGCCGTCCACATACATAACCTTGCTGTTATCGCCCTTGTACCGGTCTCTGGAGGCTCTGCCGTCTGTGCTCCAGCGGATTTTACCAGCATACACCGGGTTCATCAGTATGTACTCCACAAAGCGGTTGTCCGGTGGGTTGCCCCGATAGGTCTTTACGCCCATGGCGTTCAGCTCCATGGCAATCTTGCGGTAGCCTTTGCCGGACAGAAAAGCGTTAAAGATGTACCGCACGGTGGGTGCGTCCTCGTTGGGTGTGAACACTTTGTTTTGGAGGTCGTAGCCAAAGGCACCGGCGCTCATGGCTTCGCCACGGCTTGCCTTTTCCGTCATGCCCCGAGTCACTTCCTGAGACAAGCGGGTGCTGTAATACTCGTCCATGAATTCTATTATGCGCTCGATCAGCGGGGCAAAGGGCGAGTCGTCTATGGTCTCGGATATGGAGATCACCGACACGCCGATGCGCCGCAGCATGGACTTATATACGATGCTTTCTTCCTGGTTGCGAGCAAACCGGCTGAATTTCCATACAAGAATTGCCTGGAATGGGTGCTCCTTGCTTTTTGCAAAGGCGATCATATCATTGAACGCCTTGCGCTTTTTAACGCTTCGCCCGGAGATACCATCGTCATAGAATACATATTCATCCGGCACGCAGTAGCCGTTTCTGCCGGCGTACTCACGAATGAGCTTAAGTTGGCTGTCCGGGCTGTATTCGTCTTGCCGGTCGTCACTTACGCGGATATATGCCGCTGCATATTTCATTGTACCACTCCCATAGATTGTAGCTCAAGAATGCCCTGCTTGCCATTCTTGAGCGTAATGAACGCAGTGTAGATGTACTCTACAGATGAGTTACGAGAACTACTCATAGGCGCAACACCTCCTCAAGCAAGATTTTTTCCGGGCAAATTCCAGATCCGCTTGCAAAAGGAAGCCGCGATCGTTATACTTATAATGTACGGGGAAAGTATAGGCGGTTTGACCGAGCTTACTTTTCAAGCAAAGGCCTATCTGAGCGGCAACTCAGATAGGCCTTTGCTTTATGTCATTTGCGCCCGGGAGCCGTAAAGCACCACCTTAGCTGCGCCGTACTGCCGGCCGATTTTTGCAATTTGTTTGTAGAGTTTGTCCATAGGGTTATACCTTGCCGCTTAATTCTTGAAGCACTTGGGACATGGCTTGTAGCCAAGTCTTTTTGCGTCGTCTTTGGTGAACACACGAAACGATTTGGTTTCTGTAAAATTCTTACAGGAGTATTGATGATAATACTTTTCGTCGTTAGTGCAAACGATGTATCGCTTATAGAATGCCAGTTCAAGCACATTCTGATTGTTACTAGAAAACATGAACTCACGGTCTTTGATTTCCGAATCGTATTTTTCTTTCAAATCGTCATACTGTGTATTGACAGCGTTCAATGATCTTTGAACTGCATTCCTTTCCGATCTCAGTTGGCGGCACTCTGCATTTTTATATATGGCAAAGCCCGCAGCAATTGCCGCAATGATAAAGGCAACTACGGCCAGGCTGATAACTGCTTTCATTTGCCTGTCCAACTGCTGACGCTGCTTGGCACCCGGAACATTTACTATATTCACTTCCACATCGTCTACATTGTATGGATCGGCAGCGACTGAGCTTTTGGGTGCGCGATCGTGAGTTTCCGCTTTAGTCTCATGATCACGCCATGGTTCGCCGTTTATGAGCGTTTGGGGCTCTGCTGTTGGCGCGCTATTATGGTTCGCTTTTTCCCGCTTGCTTTCTGTGAGAAGTACATAATATCCAAATCCGTGCCAAATGAATATGGCTGCCACATTTAGTCCGCGAGTACCAGTGGGACTGGTAGCACCAGTTGCAAATTTAATGGCCACAACTATGGCTGCCGAGACAATCGCCCATACAATGGTCATAATCTTTGCGGCTTTAAGAGAAAATGATCGGCGGTGGATCAAGCGAACGACTACATACGGAACAAAGTACAGCAGTATAGTTCCGCATAAATTCGACAACAGCGTTTCAATTTCCATATTCTACTCTTCTTTCTTTTTTCAATTATTATTTGCAACAGTCCGGGTCGGGTTCGTACCCGGCTTCTTTTGCTTCATCTATACTGTAAACATAAAATAGCCCTGAACTTATATCCGGACAACCATATTGGTGGTAGTAAGACGAGTGCTCGTCCGTAACGAAACAGACTTTATCTCTGTAAAAATCAGTTTCTTTTTTGAGCGAGTAAGTGGAAACGCCATAAATGACGACAATGGCAGCTATGATAAATGCGGCTGCTGCTAATTTGTTTCTGTCGTTACACACAAATATCCAGGCAATCACCAGCAAAGCGACAACGATCACAATTTGCCATGTTACACGGTTACTACCCGGCTGGCTGGCGGAAATGCGGGTGCGCTGTGAATCTTGTGCGCTCTGGCTGCCATAGGTGTAGTCAGAAGAACTGTAATCCGTGTCGTCATAATCACTGTATGAACTGGAATTATCATAATCACCGTATGGACACACGCCGTTTTCATGATCGTGTGCCGGATGTCCGTGATGGTAGTGATATTCTCCGGTGGCAGTATCATGGTGCCCGCCAGCACTATCCGTCTTTCCAGAGTGCGCAGATGTGCTCATGGGAATAAAACATACGGAGAGCACAATCACCAATAATAGAAGGATAATTCTTTTTCTTTTTTTCATTATGATTTTATTGCTCGATCTCGCGGACCAGCAGGCGGGGAATGCCAAGAACATGGCATTGCTCCAGGTCCTCGTTTCGGATGGTCTTAGGGGTGTACTCCGGGTTGATAGGAATAAGCTTCACCCAGTCTTCACCGTCCACATATTCTATCTTCTTCAATGTAGCCATATCGCCGTCATAGATGATGGCGCCGATCTCACCGGAGCGGTTCATGGTGCTCTGCTTCAGGATCAGCACCTTGTCGCCGTCCATATACTGCGGGTACATACTGTCACCTTTAACAGAGAGCACAAAGAAGTCGTCCCGGCTGCGGCCGTGTAGGTAAGACTTGGGTATTTCTACCGTCTCGCCGCTCCAGTCCTCATACGCAGGGTAGTCATACCCGGCGGCAATCTCACCAATTACCGGGAAGATCACAGTATCTTCTGTCACTTCCGGAGCGCGGAGAGAGGTGGGTTCCTCCCAACCCATAAGATAGGCTGCACTCGAATGGAGTGCTTTGGCGAGTAGTTCTATTCTTGTAATAGGTATCTTTTCCGTTTCTCCAGTGGCATATCTTTGAATAGCGGACTTAGGTATTCCAGTTTGTTTTGATAATTCGCCGTAAGTTGCGTTGTTTCGATTAATAAGATCAAGTAATCGTTCGGCAATTTCGTTCATAAATTATCACCTCTGCAAGATGATAATAGCACAAGCGTCCCAAAAAAGCAAGGATAAATCGGAAAAAATCAAAAAATCGTCCCAAAAATGCTTGACATCGGTTTCTCGGTGTGGTATGATTAAGTCGTCCCAAAAGTGGAACGAAAAGCAAGACAAAAGGAGGTGTTAGCTTGGTTAATAAGAATCGTCTATTAGGCTTTATTGCCAGTGCGGGTTTAACACAGACAAGCCTTGCACAGAAAATAGGCATGAATAAGGACACATTGAGCCTTAAAATTAACAATAGAAGTGACTTCAAGACCGGAGAAATTGAACGAATTTGCAGTGTCTTGCAAATTACAAAAGCGGCTGATAAAGTCGATATTTTTTTGTGCAAGTCGTCCCAATAATGAGACGCAAGCCGGAGCAGCCAGCCTTTAGATAAGCAGCAGGCAGCGGGGATATATTTTTTCATTTCTCTTTCTTTTTTCTTTTTTGATTTCCCGCACGCCCGCCCCACCCAACATCACATTTATCGCAGCGGGCGGTCTGCTGCTGATTTAAGGGCTGGCAAATAAAAAGGACCGACTGCGGGCACAGTCGGTCAAAGGAGTTGATAGTCAAAAGGCATACACACATATCAACACCTATAGTATAGGCGTTGAGAGAGAAAAAGTCAAGGCATACGGACAATCCGGTCTTGCGTAATTCTTAATGAGGTGAACGAAATGAAGAAAGAACTGACCACCGTGATCATGGTTATGGTGGACGGCAAGGTTAAGCCCTTGGAGGACTTGACGGAAGAAGAACACAGCCGCATGCTGGCGGCGATGGCGCACCGGCTCACAGAGAGCATGAGCGACTATTACGCCCAGCACCCGGATGAGGTAAAGGAGTTAGCGAAGATATGACGAAACGAGAAAAGACAGGGATAGTGCTGGTGATCACCGGCTTCCTGCTGGTACTGCTTGGTTGCTGTATGGTGGCGGATAATCCGTACTGGTGGGTATCCGTGGCAATCAGCGGCACCGGCTGCGCATTGATCGCCCTGGCAGTGTTCGTACTGCCTAAGGACGAGGACGAGGCCAGACAGGACAAGCAGCTGGTGTTTGAAGACGATAAGGATAGAGTGGTGCTGCTGGCGCCGCTGACAGATTTTGATGTGGCGTATCTACGCGCCTTAAAACTGGGAAAGGACAATGACAATGAGTAATGAATATATGGACTTGGTGATCATGACCAACGGCAAGGTGTGCCGTGCTCCTGGGTTCAGCGAAATACGGTCCGGTTACAGAGTGGCCGTGCAGGGCTGTACATACGATGTGCTGGAGGCTGTGTCTGTACCTGTGAGCGAGGCTCTGCTGACGCTGCCTAAGGCGTATGGGTTTGTTCGCCCGCTGGAGTATGACGAGGACGAGCAGGAGGAGAATGCCGATGTATGACAAGGAGGCGGGCGTGATCGCCTGTGACAGCTGCGATATAACCATTGAGGGTTATGGGTTCTCCATCGGTGCGGGCAACGATGAGCCCAGCGGTAGCTACTGCTGGGAATGTGCTTGCGAGAAGCTGGAGCAGCTGCTGGACGAGAGCAACAAGGAAGCGACCATTGTGCGGCGCAGCGAAAACTGGCTTCGCAGCTGCTACGACCTGGGGGTGATCTGATGACCAGCGCAGAGATGGACAAGTTTGTGCAGGACTACGGCTTTTGCCCCCAAGACTGCGACCCGGAGGTGTGGGTAGAGGTTTGTATTGTATTGAATATAGATAAAGGAGAACGATATGGCGACACTGTATGAACTGACCGGCCAGGCAGCCCAGCTGATGGAGCTGCTGGAAGCCGGAGAGATTGACGAACAGACGGTCCAGGACACACTGGACAGCATGATGGTGCCGGAGAAGTTGGAGGACTACGGTATGGTGATCCGGCAGCTGACGGCGGATGTGGAGGACTACAAGCGAGAAAAGGACTTCTTCGCTGATAAACAGAGGCGGGCGGACAACGCCATTAAGCGGATGAAGATGACCCTGGCGGCGTACCTGGCTGCCACCCAGCAGGATAAGGTGCAGGCCGGACGGTTCGTGCTGACCAGTACCTCGAGCAAGTCGGTGGATGTGTTCAACCTGGCAGCGGTGCCGGCAGAATACATGCAGCCCCAGCCGCCCAAGGTGGACAAGGTGTCTATCCGCAAGGCTCTGTTGGCAGGGGAGACGGTAGCCGGTGCGGCGTTGATTGAGACCCCCGGCTGCGTGATCAAGTGAGGTGAATGGAATGGAGAACATGAAGATATATGAGGCGGTGCGCAAGGTTCCGGACAGCGCCAAGAAGAACATTAGCGCAGGCCGCTTAAAGGGCATGACTGATATTAACCCAATGTGGCGTATCAAGGCACTGACGGAGCAGTTTGGCCCTTGTGGTATCGGTTGGAAGGTGGAAGTCAGCCGCACATGGCAGGATCTGGGTGCGGATGGCGTGGTGACTGTGTATGTGCAACTGCTGCTCTATGTGAAGTACAACGATGAATGGAGCGCCCCTATTCCGGGTATTGGCGGTTCCTCGTTGGTGGCTAAGGAGAGTAAAGGCCTGTACACCTCCGATGAGTGCTACAAGATGGCTTATACGGATGCTCTGTCTGTGTGCTGCAAGATGTTAGGGTTCGGTGCAGATGTGTACTGGGCAGCTGATCGGACGAAGTACCAGCAGGTGCAGCCCCAGGACGCGAAGAAAGAACAGGCACGGCAGCAGGCAGCGGAGAAGATCAGCCCGGACCAGGTGGCAATACTGAAAGAAAATTCAGAGAATGAGCGGGTCAAAAAGGCCTTGGCCTATTACAAGGTGAGCCGTATTGAAGATCTGACCCGGCACCAAGCTGATCAAATCTTCATAAAGCTGGGCCTATAAGATGAAAATCGAATTCAAAAAAGCTGACCTGGTGCCCACTATGGCCAAGGTGGGGGCGTTCATAGGCTCCCTGGCAGAGCAAAAGGACTATGTGCTGGAGATTAAGCCAAAGCCGAAACGCCGGAGCCTGGATGCCAACGCCTACATGTGGGCATTGATCGGCAAGCTGCAAGCGGAGTTGGCCAAGAATGACCCGCAGATCACCAAGGACGAGATCTACCGGGGCTATGTGCGGCAATATGGCAAGTCTGTGGACTACCAACTGCCGGACAGTGCCGTGAATGCCATGACGAAATCATGGGGGAGGAACGGCCTGGGCTGGACAGCGGAGAAAGTGGATGATGGTATCTACCCGCGCACCTCGTTGGTGCGCTTCTACTACGGCACCAGTTGCTACGGAACGAAGCGCATGGCCCGGCTGATAGATGCCGTGGTGCAGGACTGCAAAGCACTGGGCATTGAGACTATGCCGCCGGCGGAGCTGGCGCAGCTGATGTCTGCTTGGGAGGAACGGAAACAGTGAAGAAGAGCATTATTCAGCCGGAAGAGCAGCGGCAGTGCTATCTGTGCGGCTCTGTGCGGGCCCTGGAGCGACACCATGTATTTGGGGCATATAACAGACGGAAAAGCGAGAAATACGGCTTGACGGTGCTCCTGTGCCATAATTGCCACAACGAGCCGCCGACAGGCGCACACCACTGCAAGCAGACGATGGACTATTTACACCGGGTGGGGCAGCAGGCATTTGAAGCTGTCTACCCGGACAAGGACTTTATATCTATTTTTGGGAGGAATTATCTATGATTAACAGTGTTGTAATTATGGGTCGACTGACCTACGAACCGGAGCTGAGAGCAACGCCCAGCGGCGTCTCCGTTGTGCGCTTTCAGGTAGCTGTGGACCGCAACTTTCAGCGGGCCGGCGAGGAGCGCAAGGCAGACTTCATTGATGTGACCGCCTGGCGCCAAACTGCGGAATTCGTATCTAAGTATTTCCGCAAAGGCTCCATGATCGCTGTGGAGGGCTCTATCCAAACGGATAACTTCACCGATAAGGACGGAAACAAGAGAAAGAGCGTACAGGTCGTTGCCAACCAGGCATCCTTCTGCGGCTCAAAGGCAGAGAGTGGCGCGCAGACTGCAGCACCCGCACCGGACGCAGAGTTTGAGCCGATTGATGATGATGACGACCTGCCGTTTTAAGGAGAGCCTATGCAAGGATGGATCAAGGTGCACCGAAAGATTACGGAGCACTGGCTATATTCTGCGGAGCCCTACGACAAATTCCATGCCTGGATGGACCTTCTGCTGCTGTGCAATCGCTCACCTGCAAAGATGATGATTGATGGCAAGCTGATGGATGTGGACAGTGGCGAGCTGGTCACCTCCATTCGCTTTTTGTGCGATCGGTGGAAGTGGAGTAACACGAAAGTTAAGCGTTACTTGGATACACTTCAAGCTGACGGAATGTTGTCAGTAAAAAGCGACAGTAAAAAGACACGGCTTAGAGTGCTTCACTACGCCAAATATCAAGCATACGCAAATGCAAAAAACGACACAGAAACGACGCAGGAACGACACAGAAGCGACACTGAAACGCCGCAGAAACACACAAACAAGAATGTAGAAGAATGTAGAAGAAATACAGGAGAAGGGAGAGAGCGCGCGAGCGCGTGCACGCCCGCAAAATTATATGGCGAGTTTAAGAATGTGCGATTAACCGATGAGGAGTTTGCAAAGCTGAAAAAGCAATTCCCACTTGACTGGCAACGGCTAATCAAGAACTTGTCCTTCCACATTCACAACACCCACAAGACCTATTACGACCACTTCTCTGTTTTGCAAAAGTGGGGCGCAGAGGACAGGAAGAACAGCGGGGCACTGCAAAGCCCGCCGTCTTACGACCTGGAGCAGATCAAGCGGGACACCATGAACAACACAGACATCAAGTTTTAGGAGGAGCCATGAAATTGAACAAACTGACACCACGGCAGGCGCTGATCTATGACGCACTGATCCCGCCCGGAATGCCGGTGAGGGGCAAAGACCTGGCACGGCGGACGCGCATTAGCGAGCGGGACCTGAGATCGGAGCGTAAGGCCATGCAGGAACAGGGCGTGCCCATCGTCACCGGTGACTTTGGGTATATGCTGGTGGATGAGAACAATCCGGAGCCGCTGCTGCGGTACGCCAAGCGGTTGAACGCTCACGGCGATGAAGAGCTGGCCACGGCAGCAATGGCCCAGCAGATTTATGAAAGGCTGGTGACAGCAAGATGATGGTACGATTGACGATACCGGGAGAGCCCCAGGGCAAGGGACGGCACCGGGCTGTTCGCCGAGGTGACCATATTGCTACATATACGCCCAGAAAGACCAAGGACTACGAGGACGAGGTGCGGTTCTGCTACCGGCAGGAATATGGAGATCTGATGGCCTTTGCTGTTGATGAGCCGATCAGCGCAACGATCGTTGCAGCGTTTGGCATTCCCAAGAGCACCAGCAAAAGGCGCAAGGTGGAGATGATGGCCGGCATGGTATTGCCCACCAAAAAGCCGGATACGGACAACATCGCCAAGATCGTGCTGGATGCACTGAACGGCCTGGCCTACCCGGATGACAAGCAGGTTGTGGAGCTGCAAGTGCTCAAGACCTATGACTTGGATGGCTATGTGGAGGTCGAGCTGCGGAACTGGAGGACACGGACAGATGGCTGAACAATGTGCATTCTATGTGCGCTGTGATCGCTGCCAGTATGGCCGCAACCTGGGCAGCAATGAATACGGCTGCCGTAAACACCTGGCACCGGACGGAAAGACGATACACAGGGGGCAGTACAGCTGCGAGAATGGGAGAGAGAAAGGATGGCAAAAAACAAAATAACGCACGAATGGAATGAAGATGGCACGGCAATCATCTTCACCGGAAGCCAAAGGCAGCCAACGCTGACGGAAATTCACAATTACGCCACTGACGCAATCAGAAGAGGGACCTTGCCGGTGATGGAGGGCTTGTATGTAACGACTTGCAAATTCGGTGGCGACTGGACTCCGCCGGAGTACGCACGCAGTGTAATGTTAGTCGAATTCGGCGAAGACTGCCCAATCTGCGGTAAGCCGTTTGTGCTGGACACGGACTTTTGCCCGGTTTGTCACAAGAAGTGGTATGAAGATTGAAAGGAGAAAAATAATGACTCGCGAAGAAAGAAAACCGACCGGTCTGCTGCACTCAGCAGATGAACTCAAACAGCTCATTGTAGAAAACCCGGATTTGCCGATTTTGGTATTTGCCGGAGACAATGCGAACAACGGTGACTACCCCTATATGAGCTGCAGCTATGTAAGTGCGGAAAAAGGAGAATTTCTTGACTGCGGACAGCAAATTGACGAGTGTAAGTGCTACACAGATAGGGATGACTTTGCAGACGATGTAGCAAATGTTCTGGCTGGAGAAGAACGGTATAGAGATTTGTCGGACGATGAATTTAATGCCCTCGTGGAACAAACAGTCAATGAGTACGATGAGTTTTGGAAACCTTGTATTCTATTGCATGTAGACGAATAAGGAGGACGGACAATGTGTACAGGAATGACAAGCTACCACCATACGGATGACTGGATCAGTGTAAAGGACAGGCTGCCGGACACAGCCAGAAATGTGATTGCGTGTTCCGATTTAGGAGACGTGTTTGAATGTTGGTATCGCACCTTTGACGAACGTTGGGTAAGACACGGAATTGCCCTTGTTGAAGACATCACTCATTGGCGAGAACTGCCCGACCCGCCGATAATGGAGGAATGTGCCAAATGAAAAAGCGTAAGTTCAGGGCTATGACTAATGCGGAGTTTTGCGATAAGTGGAGGAAAAATCATTTATTTTGCAAAAGTATCGTCAGCGGCGGTTACTGCTGTCCTTTTAGTCCGACTGGTGATTGTTTCCGAGAGAGTTTTTTGAAAAAGCCCTGCATAATAAACGGAAAATACATCTTGATTGAGGTGAAAGAATGAGGACAGAAAATAAAGTGTTCTTTTCATTTGGTGCATTGAGTGACGATTTTAGTGCTCAATTGAAACAGCAAGGTTATGAATTAAAAAACAAAGAAAAATGGGATAAGGCTGTGTTTTCAGCAGTGTATTTACACATACACGATATTTTAACAGACTCAAGATATGACGAATGTTTGAACCGAATTATAAAAAAATCAAAGGTTGATTGGATTAAAAGCGAGGTATGAAAAATGAATGTGTTGATTGCATGTGAGGAAAGCCAAGAGGTATGCAAAGCCTTTAGAGAAAAAGGACATAACGCTTTTAGCTGCGATGTGCAAGAACCATCAGGCGGGCACCCTGAATGGCACATTCTTGGTGACGCTCTGGAAGCCATCAAGGGCGGCACAGTTGTAACCATGGACGGACAGGTGCATGATGTTGGGAAGTGGAATTTGCTGATTGCACACCCGCCGTGTACATATTTGAGCAATCTCGGCGCAAATCATTTGTACCTTGGCACAGAAAAAAAGGTTCGCGGTAAAGATACTTTTCGGCTGATGAATGAGGAAAGAATCAGAAATGCTATCCAGGCCAAAGATTTTTTTATGGCTTTTTTGAATGCTCCTATCGCCAAGGTGGCCGTGGAGAATCCAGTTCCGTCTACATTGTGGTGTTTGTCGGAGAAAACGCAAGTGATACAGCCGTGGATGTTCGGCGATCCGTATAAGAAGAAAACCTATCTTTGGCTTAAAGGATTGCCCGTGCTTTCTGCGACAAATGTGGTTGAACCTACAGGTTTATGGGTTGATGGCGGCCACTCCAAGGAAACCAAAATGCAAACTTTTGGTTTCCGCAGCGCAAAAAAACGTAGCAAGACTTTTCCCGGAATAGCAAAGGCAATGGATGACCAATGGGGGTAATACAATGACAAACTACGAAAAAATCAAGAATATGAGCGTTTATGAATTGGCGAAATTTATAAATGGCAGCATATTAAGTAGCCTGTGCAATTATTGCATTTACAAAGAAGACGTGTGTAATGCCGGCCTTTGCCTTGAAAATAGTGATATTGCTGTAATTGCAGAATGGCTTAAAAGCGAGGTGGAAGAATGAGAACAGAGTATAGCGCTCATAGCGACAGCCGAAAAGAGAAATATTCAATTCATTTTGAAACTTGGAACTACGATTATTTCAAAATAGTTGAAAAGGCTTGTCGGAAAGTAATAAGAAAAAGAGATAAAGCTGTACACAAAGAAAGATGCTCGGAAGCAAGAACATTAGGTCATTTATAAAGAGGTGAAAGAATGAACATTCAACTGGACAAACAGGCGTTAATGCCTGTACGAGCGCACGACACAGACGCAGGGCTTGACCTGTTGTCACCGGTGGACGCGGTAATTCCGGCACACGGAGCGGTGACCATTGACACCGGAGTACATATTGAACTGCCGGTACATACAGCAGGCTTTTTGAAGTCCAAAAGCGGATTAAATGTAAAATACGGCATTACCAGCGAGGGCGTGATTGATGTTGGCTACACTGGCAGCATTGCCGTCAAGATGTACAACCACAGTGGCATTGATTACACCGTGCACCGTGGTGACAAGATCAGCCAGCTGGTGGTGGTCAAGATCGACACTCCGGAGCTGGTGCTGGTGGACAAGCTGGCAGACACCGAACGCGGTAACGGCGGGTTCGGGAGTACAGGCCGCTAAGGAGGCACCCAATGTCAAAGTCAAAGCAGAAGAGCTACGGAGATGCCAAGGTTATCTGTCCTTACTATGACAGCCAGGAGACGGTACAGATCAACTGTGCACCGGCAGTGTATGATAGTTCCGGGCTGCGTGTGGTATTCCGGTCTAAGGTCAAAAAAGATGAACACATGCGGTCATTCTGCACCTCTTACTGCTGGAAAGGCTGTCCGCTGGCACAGCTGCACGATGACGCATAGCAATGGTATCATCGGGGGGGTGACGAAAGTCACCCTCTTTTTGTTATGCTAAATCATAGTGAGGTGATCAAGTGGACTGGAATAGGGTGAGGCGTGAATATGTCTCCGGCAGTAAGAGCCTGCGGACCCTGGCAGACGAGTACAGCTGTTCACAGTCCACGCTGCGTAAGAGGGCAGCTAACGAGAAGTGGACGGAACAGAGGAACGACTACCGGGCCAAAGTGGAACAAAAATATATGGATATGTCTGTGGAGCAGGAAGTAAAGCGCGTTGAGCGGCTGCACCGCCTTGCGGACGATCTTATGGATAAGTTGGACCAAGCCATAAAGGAGCTGAATGAAATGTGCTCCGTGGAGCATCAAGACGGCGAGTACAAGGTTGTGCGTGTGCCAGGTGTGGCTGTGGACCGTGCCGGCGCAAAACAGATTTCTTCCAGCTTGAAGGATGTGAAGGATCTTCTGAATGTGCGTGACGATGTGGCAGCCGGCGCACCGGAGGTGCAGGTGGTGTTGTCAGACGAGGTGAAGAAGTATGCCAAGTGAAGTGTTGGACCTGGGCACGCCACAGCCTAAGCAGGTGGAGTTCCTGACAGACACCCACAATGTTGTTGCCTTCGGTGGTGCCAGAGGCGGTGGTAAAAGCTGGGTAGTGGACTGCAAGGCTAAGGTGATGAGCTACGCCTGCCCGGGTATTACGCAAATTATTGTGCGCAAGACTTATCCCGAGCTTACGGAAAATCATATCGTGCCACTGACCAGGGCGTTGCAATGCTATCATCCGGATAGGCACCGACGTCTGGCCGTGTACAACGACAGTAAGAAGACGATCACATTTCCTAATGGCAGTCGCATATTGTTTCGCTATTTGGAGCGAGAGAAGGACCTGGGCCGCTTCCAAGGTACGGAGTGCGATATCATGTACCTGGACGAGGCCACGCAGTTCACGGAGGATATGTTCAAGACTTTGTGGGCTTGTGTGCGTGGTACAAATAGCCATCCCAAAAGAATGTACCTTACCTGCAATCCTGGCGGTGTTGGTCACCAGTGGGTCAAGCGACTATTCATTGATCGGGTGTACGATGAGAATGAGAACCCGGAGGATTATTCGTTCATACAGTCGCTGGTGACAGATAATCAAATACTGCTTGATAACAGCCCAAAGTACCTTCAGCAGTTGGACGCGCTGCCTGCCAAGGTACGCCAGGCATGGCGGTATGGTGACTGGAATGTGTTCTCTGGGCAGTTCTTCGAGGAATGGCGGAATAACCCGGACCACTATACAGACCGTAGGTGGACCCATGTGATAGATCCGTTTGATATTCCTGCCGACTGGAAGGTGTATCGCTCGTTCGACTGGGGGTACAGCAAGCCATTTTCTTGTGGCTGGTGGGCTCAGGGATATGATGGCGTGGTGTACCGCATTAAGGAATGGTACGGCTGCACTTCACCGAACGAGGGACTGAAACTGCCGGCGGATATCGTGTTCCAGAAGATCAGAGAGATAGAAACACATGACCCGCTGCTGGCGGGCCGACATATCACCGGCGTAGCAGACCCTGCTATCTTCGCCAAGGATGATGGGTATTCCATTGCGGAGACGGCAAACAGACACGGTGTGTACTTTGAGCGCGGCGATAACACCCGCATAGCCGGGTGGATGCAGTGCCATTACAGGCTGATGTTTGATGATCGTGGGTACCCGATGATGTATGTGTTCAAGAATTGTAAGGACTTCATCCGGACCATCCCTATGATGATGTATGACGAACACAAGGTGGAGGACTTGAATACGGAACTTGAGGACCACGCAATGGATGAGTTCCGTTATTTCTCTATGTTGCAGAAGATACCGCCCAGGCGGAAGATACCGGCCAGAGCGCTGGCAGATGACCCTCTGGATCAAATGAAGAAAGGATATTGATTATGGCTAAGCAAAAGAAAAAGCCGAGTAAGGAAGAATTTATGCAGCACGCCCAGGGGCAGACGGAGCTGCAAAAGAAGCCGGAAGATGCCGTAGCGCCCGCTGCTGATGACCCGATTGAACAGGCGCAGCAGCTGGTGGACGAAATGTCAGCCGAAGAGCCGGAAGAGGAAGAACTGCACACCATTACAGAAGAAGATGTGCAGCGGGCCATGGAGCTGCTGAATAAGTACATGGCTGGTAAGGCGTCCGTAGATGCCCGAGTGGTGGCCAACCAAAACTGGTGGAAGCTGCGACATTGGGGCAACTTCAAGTCAGATCACGGCAAAGAGGGTGACAAGCGCATTAAGCCGGCGTCTGCATGGCTGCATTCCTGCGTGGATAACAAGGTCGCTGACTATATGGACAATTTCCCTGAGCCAAATATTCTGCCGCAGGAAGAAGGCGACAAGGAGACGGCCAAGCAGTTGTCTGCCGTGGTGCCGGTGGTGCTGGATGAGAACGGCTTTGAACAGGAGTTTGACCAGGCAGTGCACTCCAAGGTCCTGAACGGTACAGGCATATACGCTGTGGTGTGGGATCAGGACAAGCTGAATGGCCTTGGCGATGTGAGCGTTAAAAAGTGCGATATCCTGAATTTTGCTTGGGAGCCTGGGATTGAGAATATCCAAGACTCAGCCAATCTGTTTCATATCACTTCTGCCAATAATGATGTACTGGTGTCTCAGTATCCGCAGCTGAAGGACCGATTATCCTCTATGCACAGTGTGATACAAACAGAGTACCAGTTTGATGATACGGTGGACAAAAGCAATCGCAGTCAGGTGGTAGACTGGTACTACAAGGTGAATGTGGACGGCAAAAATGTGGTGCACTATGTGAAGTTCTGCAACGGTGTAGTGCTGTATGCAACTGAGAATGACCCAGAACGGAAGGATACCGGGCTGTATATTGACGGCAAATATCCCTTTGTGTTTGACCCGCTGTTCCGTGTGGCCGGAAGTCCTGCCGGATATGGCTATGTTGACCTCTGTAAGGAGCCGCAGGAATATATTGACAAGCTGTCCCAGGCAATGTTGGAAAACGCGATTTGGAGCTCTGTGCCGCGCTATTTGGTGCGTGACGATGGCGAGATCAACGAAGACGACTTCGCGGACACTTCCAAGCATTTCATTAAGGTGGGTAACAACGTGGGCCAGGACACCTATGCACCAATCGTGATCAATGGCATAGACGGCAACGCCTACAATGTGCTCATGCACAAGATTGACGAGATGAAGGAGACCAGCGGTAACCGTGATGTGTCCAGTGGCGGTACAAGCAGCGGGGTAACGGCAGCCAGTGCAATCAGCGCTATGCAGGAAGCCGGGAGCAAGACTTCACGCTGGCAAATCAAGGGTACATACCGGGCATACAAGGAGATCATCTTGATGGTGATCGAGCGTATTCGGCAGTTCTACGACATGCCCCGTGTGTTCCGTATTACCGGCGCGGATGGATCTGTATCGTTTGAGACCTTCTCCAATCAGAATATGCAGGAGCGGCGTATTGAAACGCTGTTTCCGGACGATGAGTATTACCAGATGCCCAACTTCGATGTAGATGTATCGGCCAGCAAGGCCAGCCCTTACAGTAAACTGGCTCAAAATGAGCTGGCAGTGCAGATGTACAACCTGGGCGTGTTGAACCCGCAGAACGCAGATCAGGCACTGGCACTTCTGGATATGATGGATATTAACCACAAAGACCGCATAGTGCAGCGGGTCCAGGAAAACGGTACGATGTGGAACACGATTCAGCAAATGACACAGGCGCTGAACACCAGCAATGAGATCATCAAGCAGTTGACCGGTCAAGATCTGATGAGCGGTCAGGATATGACACCGGGTGCAATGAGCGGTGCGGCGGTGACAGACACGCAGTCGGTGGACACAACGCCGACCGCCAGCGACAGCTTAGGTAACACAGACAAATACCAGGACAACTCTCTTGCAACGCAGGCACGCAAGAGAGTAGCCACAAGCACGAGTCCGGAATAATGACTACGGTACATATTGGTGCTTGCTCCGTAGAACTGAAAGGCCACGCCGATGCGCCACGCAACGAACAGGATCATGACCTGGTATGCGCTGCTATTTCTGCCCTTACCTGCACGCTGGCGGAAGTCGTGCGTAGGGCGTATGTAGCTGGCGCTCTACTGTGTGAACCACAGATCAAGATTTCTCCGGGAAATGTGTGTATTCGTTGCGCACCGATGAAAAATGAGAGTACGGTGCCGGCAGCGTTTACCTTTTTTCGGTGCGGGATGGAAATACTGGCCGATAGCTATCCGGGGCACATCCAAATAAGCTGAAAGGGGGGGTGACATGATCGCCCCCTCTTTTGTTATTATGCGAGTAAAGGGTTCGTCCACCTGATACGGACAGAAAGGAGTTCCTATGAGAACAGACAAATTAATGCCCATGTTGCTGCAGCTTTTCGATGGTGAGGGCGGTGCAGCAGACGGCACCGGCAGTGCGCCCGCCACGCAGAACAATACGGCAGACAATACTGCGCCCGCCACGCAGGATGGTGCTCATGAGAGCACAGCGGAAGACCTTGACAAAGAGTTTAAGGCTCTGATTAAGGACAAGTACAAAAATGCGTATCAAAAGCACATCAACGCTGCAATGCAGAAGCGGTTCCGTGCTGATGAAGCCGCACAGGCACAGTATGACAGGGTGTTGCCCCTGCTTGATCTGCTGGGCGAAAAGTACGGCGCAGACGCTACGGACCCGGAGGCACTCATGCAGGCCCTGGAAGACGACAACAGCTTTTACGAGCAGGAGTCAGTTGAGAAGGGTGTGCCAATCGAGTCACTGAAGCAGATGCACAAGCTGGAGCGTGAAAACGCTGCATTCCGCCAGGAAATGCAGGAACGCGAACGGCAGGACGCAGCAGCACAGCAGTACCAGCAGTGGCTGGACGAGAGCGAGGCGGTCAAGTCCTTGTATGGGGACGCATTTGACTTGGATGCAGAACTGGCAGATCCTGAGTTTGTCTCTCTGTTAAAATGCCCCGGCATCACGCTCAAGACTGCCTTTGAAGCACGCCACCTTACCGAGCTCACCGGTGGCGCAATGCAGTTTGCCGCTCAGAGTACGGCGAAAGCCGCTGCGGACACGATCCGCTCACGCGGTCATGTGCCGAAAGAGAACGCATCTTCTACCGCTCCTGCGGTCAAGACTTCTGTCAACATTGCTGCCTTGACAAGAGAGCAGCACCAACTCATCAACAAGAAAATTGCGACAGGGGAATTGAAAACGCCGGAGGATATCAAACGATTCCTTAGCGGCAAGTAAAAACCGATCCTCTGTCAGAAACGGAGGAAACATGAATAAGAAAATGAACCTGCAGCTGTTCGATGGCACCGCCAACATGGCTGCAACGACTGACACCGGCCTTGCGGCTGAAATCAAGGAATATTACATTAAGGAGCTGTTGAGGAATGCCGAGCCCAAAATGGTGCATGGTCAGTTCGGGCAGAAAAAGCCCATTCCGCGCGGCTCAGGCAAGGTAGCAGAGTGGCGTAAGTTTTCCAGCTTGCCGCCTGCTCTTACCCCGCTTGTTGAAGGCGTAACGCCTAATGGCACCAAACGGACTGTGACCGCCATTAAGGCCACTGTGAGCCAGTATGGTGACTACATTAAGCACACCGATATGCTGCAGACTGCCGCGTTCGATAATGTGATCGTGGAGGACTGCAAAGAGCAGGGCAACCAGGCGGGCAACACCATTGACCTGGTGACACGAAATGCTATGCAGGCAACCACCAGCGTGGCTTATGCCGGCGGCAAGACTTCTCGTGATACACTGACTGCGGCTGACAAACTGACCGTGGCTGATGTAAAGAAGATGGTCAACGAGCTGAAGCGTCGGGATATTACCCCCATTGATGGCTACTATGTCTGCATTATCCACCCTGATGTGGAGACGGATATTATGCTGTCCAGCGAGTGGGAGGAAATGCACAAGTATGCGGATACCACCGCTCTGTTCGAGGGCGAGATCGGTAAGATTGGCAAGTGCCGTTTTGTCGACTCTTCCAACGCTAAGATTTACAAGCAGACTTCCGGCTCCAAGCTGGCTGTGTACGGCACGCTGTTCCTGGGCGCCAATGCTTACGGCGTTACCGAGCTGGATGGTCTGGGTCTGGACTATATCGTTAAGCCGCTGGGCTATGGCGATGATCCGCTGAACCAGCGTAGCTCCACCGGCTGGAAGGCTACGCACGGTGCAAAGATTCTGAACGAGTATGCCATCATTCGTTTTGAGAGCTGTAGCTACCGCAGTGCAGACACCAGCACCACGGAAAACTGATTGGAGGACTATTAAGAATGGCTGAGAAGAAAGAAACGGCTGAGAAGAAAGAAACTGCACCTAAGTGGAAAATGGTGCCTGTGCTTATTCCGCTGGACCCGATGAACAACGAGAGCCACATGTTTGCTTCTGTGGCGGGCGTTGGCTCATATCAGATCGAGCGTGGTATCCCGGTAGAAGTGCCGGAGCCGATTGCAGAGGTAGTCAACCGCAGACTTCAGATGGATGCAGAGAACGCCAAGCTCATTCAAAAGCTGGCTGCACAAGCAGCCGGTATGTAACCGACAAAGGGCGGACGGAATATTCCGTCTGCCCTTTTTACTATGAGGAGGGAACAACAATATGACGATTGCGGAAGCAGTCAACCAGGCGGACAAGCTGTGCCCCAACACGACCTTTTCGATGAACGAAAAAATCGCCTGGCTGAATAGACTTGATAAACAAATCAAATTGGAAATTATGGACGCCAGAGAGGGCGCACCTGCCTTTGCCGGGTACACGGAGAAAACGCCGAATACCCAGGAACTGCTTGTGCCGTCTCCCTATGACGAACTTTATATACATTACTTGCAGTCCCAAATGCTGCTGTACACCGGTGACTTCAACCGATACAGCGCTGTAAATTCTGTATTCAATACAATGCTGGCCTCATTCCGTAACCAGTACAACCGCACGCACGCGGCCAAGAATGTGCCGCTGCGCTTTTAGGAGGTGCGAGTATGCAAAGACCAGTGCTTAGCAATGTGAGCAACAACCGAGAGATGATCTCCACATTCCTGGGCTATAATCACCGAGTTGTGCAGCAGGCCGGAGAGTTCTTTAATACCGAGAATATCACCTTGGACGACTACCCTATGCTATCCAACCGCGCACCGATGAACCGGTACAAATATCCTGAAATAGGCAAAGAGACCGAGTACGAGTGGTTCTCATTACAGGATGGGACAGTAGTACCTAATAGAATTGCAATCGCAAGCGATGAATATTCTTTTACGATTATAGACAACGATAACGGCAGACCGTTACCAGATGGCAAGACTGTACTTTCTCTTGACCGTCGCATAACATTTGAATTTCATGTGAGGTTCATAAGTGCTATAGCGGATAAGGTTACAATATCGGCTGGTCCGGGTGATCCTACTGAGTATTTGCAGTGTGAACTTGGAAGTCTGGTGTTTTGTGTGAAGTCCGCTAACGATGGGAAAGTGTTGGCTACTTTTTATGCTAGGGACTTTGACTCTGTTCGTGAAGGCTATGTTGAGAAGTTTGTTCCTACGAAAGATGAACTTGTTGTGGTGATGGAATATTATTGCAACGATTATTATGCGGATAGAGAACAAAAAGCAACAGAGGAAGAGCAGAAAATCGCAGATGATGAATTGAAAAAGAAAATGCTGGATTCTTATCAGGATGAGATAAATCATCTTCTTCAACAAGATATAACAGATATCATGACCATTAAAAATGCTGTTCAACGAAACAATTCTGGGTGCATGATAAAAAATGGGCGCATAACATCGGTACTGGGGGATGTTTTGTATTACGCCGGAAAGCGATACGTCCTTGATCTACGTACGCAGAATCTTGCGACCGTGTACGGCAAATTACAAATGCTGAACTTTGGTACAAAAATCCTGATCTTCCCATACGGATTGTATTTTGACACGGAGGAGCCGGACAAGGGTGTGCTGCCGCTGTCCTTCGACAAGACGACTGACACTTATTTCGGCTGCGATATGTGCAGTGCGGACGGTGCTCCGTACACGCGGTTGATATATAGCGCTGCAAAGCCTGCCGGTGCTGCTATAGGTACTTGCGTTGTGCGGTCAAACGGTGACCTAATGGCCGTGCGAGGCAGTGGCGAGTTCAATACGCTTGCGGCTGCCAGCGCGTGGAAGCGGCAGGATAAAGACCCTGGCACAAAAGGCAATGACTATTGGCTGGATACCACCGGGACAACAGGTAGCGGACTTAAAAAATTTAGTCAGGGTACGCTATACAAAAATGAAGATGGTGCTTGGGTGGCAGTCGATAATGTGCTGTTTTCAAATACTCGGTTCTACGCATACTGGGTAGATACCACTAACGATGATGCACCTGTGTTCAAGGCTTATTCTGCCACAGCAGACGATTGGATCGCGGTTCCGGTGACCTATGTGCTTGTGGATACGACAGATATCAAAGACGATATACTTGCTTCCGTTAAGGCAGGTGATACGGTCAAGTTCTCGGTGTCTGCAGGCAAGAGTGTGTTCGTTACCGAATGGGCGAATGTACATTCTGTAGCCGATGACGGCAGCCGGCTGATTGTTAAGGGCCTTCGGCGTGCTATTGATTCCACATATCACTGTCCAAACAGAATAGAAAAAGTGCTTCCGGAATTTGACTTTGTTACTGTAGCACAAAACCGCGTGTGGGGCTGCAAGTACGGCAAAGATTCCGCAGGTAAGCATATTAACCAAATCTACGCCAGCAAGCTGGGCGATCCGACCAACTGGTATTGCTTCGAGAATACAGCATCTGACTCTTACGCATTGTCCCTGGGCGATGACGAGCCGTTTACCGGCGCAGTGTCCTTAAACGATATGCCGTACTTCTTCAAACAGAATAAGATCTATGGCATTTACGGCGGCTATCCGGCGGCATACCAACGCATTGCCATTGAAGATCGCGGCGTTGAAAATGACTGCTCCGGCTCATTGGCGGTGCTGAATGGAGCAGTATTCTATAAGTCGCTGGACGGCGTGTGTGTATTTGATGGCAGCACGGTGACCAACATTTCCGCTGCCCTGGGTAACACACGATACACAGAAGCCAACGCCGGAAGTTCCCTTGGCAAGTATTATATTTCCATGAAGAACGAGACGGACGGCGGCTACGAGACCTTTGTCTATGACCTGAATACCGGCCTGTGGGTGCGTCTGAACGGAATGCGGTATCTGCACTTTATCACGGATTACACCGGGTCGGTCTATGCAATGGACCCGAACTGTATTTTCCATGAGCTTGGCCGACACAACGAGACCGCTTTGTCCGGACTGGAACTGTACAAAACGGAAGACAAGGTGGAATGGTACGCGGAGACCGGTGCCATAGACTTTTCGTACCCGGATAAGAAGATCGTCAGCCGTATTAACCTGCGGGCTAAGATTGCGCTGGGCGCTGTGCTCAAAGCGTTTATTCAGTACGACAGCAGCGGGCAGTGGATCCAAATGGGTGTGTTGACCGGTAATGGTACACCGAAGACGGAAGTATTGAATATCGTTCCGCAAGCCTGTGATCACTATGCGCTGCGGCTGGAAGGCTGCGGAGATGTCCGGGTGATCAGTATTGCAAACACAATGACTTTAGGGAGTGACTTATGACTTTTAACATTGGTAAGCCGTCTGACGGCGTAACAGATAGTCAGCGGATACAGCGTCTGTATCTGTACCTGAACCAGATGGCAGATAAGTTGAATTATGCGCTGAACAACATGGACGAACAGAATCTGACGCGGACTTTTTTGGCGTCATTAACCAATGGCGGAGACAGTGATCAGCAGAGTGCCAAAGGCCTGAAAACGGAGCAGGTGGACGAGATGATCCGGGACGGTCGGTCATCCGCTCTACTGTTCAGCGGGGGTACCGCAAAGGCTGGCGATACGATCACTCTGGATGACAGCGTGGACAACTACCGCTTTCTGCTTATCCGCTTTAGCAATAGCTGGATGCACGCCCTGTGCCCTATTTTGGACGGAGACCGTAGCTGCACTGCCGTTCGCGGATCGCATACGAACATTAGCGCAACAAACAGCTTTACTGTGTGGTCCGTGGACGGCGACTATGCAGGAAATAAGGTAACGATCGACAACTGCTATTCTGCCAATGTGAAAAGTGGCAGCGTGACGATCACAGCACGAACAATATCGTATATATGGGGGATCAAATAAATGGCAAAGAGCAAACCGAAGAAAAGCAAGCCCAAACAGACGGCTGCGCAAAAGAACCTAAGCAGCTGGACAAAAACAGTCAATAAGTATAGCGGCGGATGGACCAATTCCAAGGACTATAAAGCACTGATGAAGTCCAAGGAAAAGAAGGACATGGACGCCAGTGTCAAAGGCTACAATTCTCTGTTAAACGGCGGCTATGGCGGGTATGCCAAGGCAAACGGCTTGACGGATTATACCGCCCGGCTGCAAAACATGTTGGGTGGCATCTTAAAGTCAAAGTTTTCTTATGACGCAGACAATGACGCTGCATACCAGGCCTATAGGGCACAGTACCAGGCGCAGGGCCGTAATGATATGCTGGACACTATGGGCCAGATGGCGTCAGCAACAGGTGGCTATGCCTCCTCTGCGGCGACTACGGCGGGTAATGCTGCCAACCAGGCACAGCTGAACAATCTGTCTAATATACAGTCGCAGCTTCTGTCCCTGGCGTATCAGAAATATGACCAACAGCAGCAAGGTAAGCAGAACGCCTATGACCTTCTTGATAGTGTGAATCAGCAGCAGTATGGACGGTATCAGGACGCTGTGGGTAACGCCTATAACAAGATGGATTACAACACGAATCGGTTCAATACTTCCCTTTCAAACGGTTACACAAAATGGAACGATGATCGCAGCTTTGCCTCCGGTCAACAGCAGTATTACGGCAACCTGAACGAGAGCCAGCAGGCACGCAAACAGGAAAGGGCTAATGCCGATCGGAACAACAAACTGCAGCGGAAAATTCTTAACAAGAAGTAAGGAGGGATTGGATGAGTTACAGTTCTAAGGCCAGAAAAGCGCTTGGCAAGGTGAAACAGTCTGCGGCAACCAAGAACGCACAGAAAAACAGGAACGACTATGACAAAAAACTCAGCGCAATCGGCCCTTACCGTAACGGTACATTCGCTAAGATGGTAGAGGGTGCGGTGGATGATATTCTCAATCGCCGTGCCCAGTCTTCCAATTTCGGCAACGCTGATGTGTTCGGCGATTATGCCAGAGACTATGCGGCGCTTTCTAAGCTGGCAGCAGCGGACACGCAGACTAACGCAGAAGAGAATATGGCCGGTGGCTATGACACGGACTACACCGTGCCTGCTGCCCAGCAGAGCTATATGAACGGATTGGCCGGTCAGAATGAGGACTTGCTGTCCAAACTGTCTACGGCAAACCAAATCCGCTCCGGGGAAATGGAGAATAAAGCTGCCGGTGGGCAGCGAGCCAACGAGGCCGGCGCGTTCGACTATCAGAAGTACCAGGACAAGGTGGAAGCTCTACAAAACGCACGTTCTCTGTGGGACGCAGCGGTGGAAAAGACCGGTGCGGTAGATAGCCAGGCATACAGTGATAACCTGTCCTTCCTTAGCGATATGGCTAAATACGAGGGCAACTTGGGTGAGAGCAAGGCGGACAGAGCGCTCTCCAAGTGGAAGGCTGATCAGGATTACCAGCTGGATGTACTGCAGTGGAAAAGGCAGCAGGAGGAAGCTGCCAAGGCCGCAAAGGCTGCAAAGGCCGCAAGGGCTGCACGCTCTTCTCGCTCTTCCAGATCCAGTGGACGCGGTGGCTACGGTGCTGGTTTTGACACTGGCGGTAAGAGAAAAAATAAGGTGAAGCCGGAATATCATGGCGTACCAAAAAGTGAGATACTCGCTTTGGGGTATGGCCCAATCAGCGAGGCAAAATTCGACTACCTTATTGATAGCAAGGCGGTTGAGATTAAAGAGGATAAAAACGGTAATCTGCATGTGAAGAAACGCAATGTGAGCATACCGCCCAATCCCGGGAAGCCGAACTTTAGTTTGGGTACAAAACTGTTTTGAATGGCGAGGAAAAACTATGGATATTAGAAAAAGCAAAAATTTTGCCAAAGTGGTACAGCATTCCGGCGCAGCTGAGCGCGTTGCTGAGGACACAAGAAAAAATTCCAGATTTTACGATCCGAAAAAGAAAAGATATGAGTATGACGACCCGGAAGAGGAGATCGCTGATGTATTGGCCCGCAATAGCTACAGGCGTAATGAAGTGCCTGAATATCATCAGCAAACGCCGGAGGAGAGTCTTGCACAGCGGCGCCAAATTATCCGTGCGGCCGATGATCGGAGTGATCTTGAACGCTTGCAGGATGAGCGTAGGTCCTATGCACGGCAGTATGGTGGTCAAACACGCAACACCATAGACAAGCTGATTGGTATCGCATTGGAGCGGACGGATAGCGAGCGCGCCGCAAAAATGCAGGAGGAAGCCAACCGGCACATGGCTGCGCTGGATGAATATGATAAGAAGATACAGGAGATGGAGGAGTACGAGCGGCGACAAAAAATCGTCGACAAATATTCGGATATTCCTAATCAAAAAGATTTTGCTGACAAGTCAAAGCAGATCGACAAGTCCAATCAGGACAGCGTGTATCGAGCTGTTAATGGACTGTCAGAGTCCGTTGGAAGTGCCGTGGCACCGGTTGGCGCGAGCGGTATCGCCTTTTGGGGCAACCGCATGAACAAGGCGATGGACGATACCAAATACAATCAGATGACAGACGAGCAGCGCGGGGTGTTCAATTATCTGTACAACACAAATGGTGCTGAAGCAGCGCACGAGTATCTTTCAGCCATCAATAAAGACCTTGAACGAAAAGCAACGGACGCCACCGTTCTGTCTCAGAGAAAAATGGCTCAAGACGGCGTAACAGGAGCAATTCTTGCAAATGCTGCGACAGTCGGTGAAAATTTGATGAATGCACCCGGATATATTGTGGACGCTGCCGCCAAAGCCGTTGGTGGCAGCGTAGGCGATACATACGACCTGGCTAACCTTGCCGGCAAGATGTCTTCTGATACACGAAAGACAACCGGTGAAGCCATTGCAAAGCAGGATTTTTGGAAAGATAAGAATACAAGTCAGGGAAATATCGGCACATGGATTTATGATACCGGTATGTCCATGGCAGACTCTGTCGCTTCTATGGCTGTAGGTCAGGGACTTGGAATTAAACTCCCAGTCAAGGGCAGTTCAAGTAAGGTGCTAAATAGCGCTAAAAAGATTGCCGCGAACGCATCTTCCTTGATTATGGCTTCACAAATGGCAACGCAAACAGTTACAGATATGAAAGAGCAGGGCTTTTCTGACGATCGTGCGCTGGGCGTAGGTGCACTGTATGGCGCGGTTGAATATATCTCAGAAAAACTCGGCTTAGGTGCGATCCTCGGTGCCGGTGGCAATGTGTTTGCACGCCTTGCAAAGAGTTTTGCGGCAGAGGGTTCGGAAGAAGTAGCCAGTAATATCCTTGATCGTATTGTCGATACACTGGCAAACGGTAACCAAAGCGAAATGATGGCTGCTTACGATGAATACCGTGCCAAGGGATTGAGCAATTCCCAGGCGCTTGCCAAAGTCGTGTCTATGGCGGGGCAAGAAGATTTATCGGCTTTCTTAGCCGGTGGCCTGTCCGGTATGGCGATGAGCGGCGCAAACGAAGCAATCATGTCCGGAGAACGGCATTTGCAGCAGGATATTTATGGCAAGAATTTGCGCCGCAGCGGGAATGCTGGAGAGTTGATTGACGCCGGGCTGACAGCAGATAAGAATTCTAAGCTGTATCGCATTGCCGCCGAGCTGGCTGATGCAGAGGATAGCGGAAAAACTATATCCAAGCGGCAGCTGGGCAAGCTGGCTATGGAAATGCAGACCAGCGATGACGCTGCGACTACGCAGGCTCAAAAGACCGTGTTGGAGGACGCTGTGCGCCAACGGCTGCAAGACAGCGGCGTTAAGAATGTGGACAAGGCCACCAGTCGTTTTGTGAGCAGCTATTTTGACGGCGAAGGGAAGATTAAAGGGGACAAGACCACAAAGGCCCTGTACGCCGAGCTGCAGGACAATAGCACTTACTGGGCGCAATCTACTACCCGCAGTATGGCCTATGAAATGCTGCGGGGCGGTGCAAGTGGCGCTTATCTGAATGAGCTTCTTGTAAATGATCAGCCCAAGAGTTATAATGAGTTCAAGGACACCTATGGTGGTATCACTGAGGCTAAAATTGCCCAGTTGGAGCAGGAACGCTTAGAACAAGAACCTGCCGAACAGAGAGAGACTGAGCACGGCTCTGCGGACACGAGTTATAATGCGCTGGTCACTGAAGCTGCCACGCCGGTGGATTTGCAGCGGGCAGAGCCTGTGCCGGAGAGCCAGGTGAAAGGCGTTCTTAAGGTGCAGGACGGCCATACCGTGGTTGAGCTGCAAGACGGCACAAAGACCACTACGGATTATTTGCAGTTCAACAACCCCAACACCAAGGCGGTTTACAAGAGCGCTGCCAAGTTTGGCTCCCTGGGCGCTTATGCACTGGTGAAAAATTACGACAGCAAGGTCAACCCTTATTCCTATCTGCACGCGGCGGAGAGCTTTTACAACGCCGGTGCGTCAGGCAAGATTACATTTGACCAGGCAGCCAATACACTGTCTGCACCGATTGAAATGGGGATTATGGACCGTGGTGCTGCCAATGAGTTGTTCCTGAGCGGTCAGGAGCAGTCTAAGGAGATCGGCACCACCAAGACCGCCGTTACCCAAGCAAATAAGAACCAGGGCGGCGTTGTAACGCTGACCGGAGAAGCTACGGTTACCCCGCAGGAAAAGGAAGTCCTGGATCGTGTGGCGGCAAAGACCAAGCTGGACATTGTGCTGGACGGCAGCCTGGAAAGCAACGATAACGGCTATATTGATCCTGCCAATGGCAAGGTGGTGCTGAACCCGGACAGTGGGCATATCTACGCCACGCTTATGCACGAGCTGGGCGAGTACACCCACGCCTACAACACGGCGGAAATGCTGGACGCCTGCCGGCCCATCGTGGAGTATATGCTGGCAACCGGCGATTATGCGCACGATGACAAGATTGACCTGCTGCAGAAGTATGTAGATGGGTACAGCGAGAACGGCAAGCAGTATTCTATTGAAGATGCCGTCAGCGAGATGATCTTTGACTTCATCAGTGGTGAAGCCAGCACGCAGGAGGGCGGCGAGAAGTTCGCCAAGTGGCTGGCGGAAAATACAGACCTGACCCAAAAAGAAAAGAAGTCCGTTATCGAAAAGATCAAGGACTTCTTTACAAAGCTGCTGGACGCTGTGCGCAGCGTGATTGAGGGACAGGGTACACTGAATACCGCTGCACGAGCCGGTCAAAAGGCGGCGCAGCAGGTGCCGGTGCTGGACGACTTCTTT
>ULQC01017671.1_pt1 | contig 45339 bp, 41 predicted proteins | sample 1954091 | NCBI WGS metagenome assembly ULQC01 (sample SAMEA4835645, study PRJEB28245) | human gut metagenome | biome: gut microbiome; material: fecal sample | place: Denmark | collected 2008
AGACAATAATGGAGAAACAGCTGTAAATCCAAACCAAATCACCGCATAACTTCTTGGAAAAAATCCTGCAATATAGTTTGAATACAAATAGTAACTTGCAACCATACCAATAAAGAATGCAAAAACATTAATGCTTGCTCTTATTGCAGAATTGCTATAAATAGAAATACACAGTGCAATCAATACCCAGATTGCAAAACGTCCAAGGAAATTATGAACATCTAATGCTCCATCTATTGCCATAAGCACACTGGGAAGTTCAGCTTGACGAAAATCCAAAAATTTTGAAAAAGTCCCCAAAGCTATTCCAAGGAACAATACAGCTATAGTATTTATAATTTTTCTATTATTAGATATTGGTTTTTCTACATTCCTGATATCATTCAAAAACTTTATCATAATTACCCTCACAATTTCCGATTTGGTAAACCATCTATACAATACTTATTTGTCTTAAATGTCGCATGAAACAGATTACGCAAAAAGGAAGTCATTTCTTCCCAATAACCGTAAACATTCGCTTCTTGCATCGGCGTATCGTATTCATCCAGTAAAATAATTACTTTTTTTCCATATGCATGCTCCAAATATCTGCACAAATAATTAAGACTGTCACACGCGGTAACATCATCCATTTCCGCCATCTCTGTCAGAATGTGCCGGTATGCCATTTTTTCGGATTCCATAAATTTTTCATTTTCGAGCAGATATTCAACTTACAATCCGGGATTTGACCTGTTTTTTTGCATCAGATACATTATCCGCTTTTACCGATGCAAAACTGAGATATAAAACAGGATATGTGCCCTGAATCTGCCGGTACCCGGAATCTTTCCAGATATCAAGTCCTTCAAACAAATCTCCCCTGTCTGCATATTTATTGGAAAAAAAGCAGTTGAGCATACTCATATTAAGGGTTTTGCCAAAACGTCCTGGACATGTGATCAGCGTAACATCATCCCTGTAGTTCCACCACTGCCGTATGAAATCTGTCTTATCAATGTAGAAGCACTGACTTTCTCTTAATGCTGCAAAATCCTGTTTGCCAATTCCAACCTGTTTTTGCATAGTTCTACCCATTTTCCACGGTTTTGTGCGTTTCATTATTTTTATTTATCATAGCAGATAACGTTTTAAAATGCCACCTTCTCCAGATGTTTTCATTTCTAAATGCGTCTGTAAGTATGGAGGACAAAACTTAACAGATCCCAAAGCAATTCTAAAAAAATATAAAAAATTTTCCTTTACAGTTATTCAATTTTAATACTATAATACAAGGGATTATAAAATAGTAAAGAGGCCTGCCATCATGCAGAACATAAAAACGATTGCCGGAACTTTCACGATAGGCACTTATGAAATTCCAAAACAATATGTATGTGCAAAAACACCCACAATTACACAAAAAAATGATATCTGTGAGATCGTAACCTACGATCAGCAGATTACCGTAAATGGACATAACTATGCTCCGGTACTGCATCAAAACTGTATGCAGCCGGAGCAGATTACATTATATCCACTTGTAATCCGGCAGGAGCACGCGACACTGACCGTGTCCGACCGTTATCATACCGGACATTGGAAATCCGGGGATGACACACAGATTTCCGACTGGCGTCCAAAGCTTATGCACCGGGGATGTGTGCCATGTACCAATTGCGGAAGGTGTTAGCACTTTTTATATTTTATTCCAGCCAAAGTGTAACCGCAGATTTATTTTCACTTGGTCTGTAATATATTTTACGGTCTTTTATGCTGACTTCCATTTCCTGATGTGCGTAAATTTGTCTGATATGATCTGGAATGCCTTCCGGAAGTTCTATTTCAATTACCTCCGGCAACTCTCCACCAAATACATGAATAACCACATACGCCTGCTTATTTTTTCCTACCCGTAAAAGAGCCTGCCAGCCTTCTGGATGCCGTGCACTTTTAATTTTCGGCCCGTAGCGGTAAGACTGTCCTTCTTTTATAATGTCTTTAATCTTTCCGTAAAAAGAAATTCCCTGCTCGATCAGATTCCATTTTTCCGGTGCAAGCTGTGTCACATCCCCTGATATACACATACGTCCAAGAAATGTATTGGAAATAGAATATGCAATTCTCTTCAGAGAATCATCCTGTCGAATTACCGCCCAGATCTGACTTTGTGCCGGATGAATAACTCTGTGCAGATTTGCTGCTATAATCGGAATTTCTTCGCACTCATGTGCATCAGAAAAGGAAGCCATACTCATAACAGACATCAGTTTCGGCTCCAGCCGGTGTCCTCCGGACGCACAGTTTTCCAATACAATTCCCGGAACCTCTTCTTTTATTTTTTCAATAAATGAAACTGAGGCTTCCATATTTTTGCGAAGACCTTCTCCTGGTGATTCTGCTCCATCGCAACCGATTCCGATCGTTTCATTGTAATCAATTTTCATATAGCCAAAGCCATATTTTTTTAAAGTTCCAATCACTTTATCTGTAAGATACTCATCTACCCACGTGTCCTGCATATCCCAGAAACGTCGGAAATATGTGGTTAATACCGCATGATCTTTATGCAATAAATGTTCTGTAAGATGATATGCACGGGAAGCACTTCCCACATTCTCAATCTCAAACCAGATTCCCGGTACCATTCCCGCATCCTTTATTACCTGAACCGTCTTCTCCATTCCGCCGGGAAATAATTCCTTTGAAACTTCATAGTCGCCCATTCCGATATCCCACGGAATTCCATTTTCTTTATACCAGCCACAATCTATGACAAAATATTTAAACCCTTTACCTTTGATTGCATCTACGATCTCGCAAATGTTTTCATGAGACGGATTTCCCCATGTTGTACAATACTCATTAAACACAATCGGAAGATCCTGTTCGCTTTCCGGTGCTTTTAAAAAGCCTTCCACCAGTCCGGCTGTTGTAAGTCTTCCGGTAAAAATATCAAAAGAATCTGTGTGTGCTGTACTTACAATGGCTTCCGGGGTCGTAAAATTTTTTCCCGGTTCCACATTTTTCATCCAATGTCCCAATTCCCGGTCTGCCAGTCCTCCGCTCAAAGCCAGTCCGTTATCTTTCCTGTAAACTTCCATCTGCCACGATGCCGGATGAGCAATTTGTGCCCCCCAAAATACATGGTTTTTACGATCTTCAATCGCTGCGAATGGGAAAAAACGGTTTACCGGCATAGAGCCTGCCTGACCAAAACGTTCACAGCGCACTGCATGCGGGTCCCAGGCCGGTTCTAACTGTAAGTCTTCTACAGGAATAGCTTCATGCCTGCCTTCCTGACTCCATACACTGCGTACACGGTGCAGCCATAGCGTTCCATTTCCATCCCCCTGCATATAAGGGGATAAACCTCCAAGAGAAAAACTCTCAAACATTTCCAGACAACAATTTGTTTTACTCTGGTTTTCAAATGTACAGGATATCCGGACATATGGCATATTTTTCAACCATACAAGATGGTGTATCAATCTATGCCCATCTTCATCCATCATTATAGTATTTACTTGAAGCTGCTCTCCAACGAATTCATCTGTCTGCTCAGAAAATTTTAATTTTCTCACACTTTCGCCGTTACGCATGGAACAGCCTCCTGCATACGCTTCATTATAAATATCTCCTGTCAGTTTATATTGAATCAGTGATTCCATAAAACAATTATCTGTTACAATATTCTCCTGCGATACGTTTTCCGGTAACAGTTGAAATCCAACCTGCATACTGTCACGGTTAATCAGATATCTTGCCACCATATCGCCTAATTTGTATTCCTGCAAAACTTCCGGATGCATGATTTTCCTCCTCAGAAAACTTTAAAATTATCTTTTATCCTTTTACAGCACCAACTGTCATTCCTTTAATGAAATATTTTTGTAAACTTAAAAACAGAATTGCGATTGGAAGAACCGAAATTACAATTGCCGCCATTGCTGTTGTATAATCACTGCTCTGGGCAGAGAACAGCGACTGAATCGCCACGGTAAGCGTCTTTAATTCTTTTTTGCTGACATATAAACTTGCAAGTAGGTAATCATTCCAGATCTGGAATGCCTGCATAATAATAAGTGTTGCCATGGCCGGTTTTAAAAGCGGAAGTACTACCGAAAAATATGTCCGAAATACAGAACATCCGTCAATTCTTGCTGCTTCTTCCAGTTCCAAAGGTACCGTTGACATAAAACTGGTCATCAGAAATACTCCAAAGGAAACTCCGGTTGCCACATACATAAATACAATTCCAAATCTTGTATTTGTAAGATGTAATTTATAACCAATAGTATAAATTGGAAGGAACAATGCCTGATATGGAATTAAAATACCAATGACAAAATAAATATAGGCAAACTTAAAAAACTTCTTCTTACATCTTGCTATTGCCCATGCAGTCGTGCCGCATAACAGAGCAAGAATCACAACACTGATTGCCGTATACAAAAATGTATTTGAAAAAGTTGTTGCCAGATCAAGCTTTTGAAATGCATTCACATAATTCTCAAAATTTAATTTCTCCGGTAACGAAAGCGGACTGTTCAAATATAATTCTTTTTTTGTTTTGAAAGAATAATTTATAATGATGAGAATTGGTGCCAGAAATACAACCAGAGCAATGGTCATAATAACCTGTATGATTGCTGTGGTCTTAGTATATGGCTGATGGTCTCTGTTTTCTTCTTTGTTTTTTCTTCTTTTCATCATGCCTGCACCTCCTTACTCTTCAGTCCCTTCACCTGAACAAACGCAACAAGCAATAACACGATAACAAGCGTTACTGACATTGCACAGCCATATCCGTACTGTCTGCCATTAATTGCCGTTGTATATGTCTGATAGATCATAGATGTCGAAGCTCTTCCTGGTCCTCCTTTGGTAGAAGATACCAACAGATCATATACTTTTAAGGAACCGGTGGTAATTCCGACAACACAAATAGTAATTGATGGTGCCAGCATTGGGATTGTCACATTGAAAAATCTTTTTACAGGACCGGCACCATCTACTTTTGCAGCCTCATATAATTCTGCCGGTACAGACTGTAAACCTGCAAGATAAATAAGCATCCAATAACCAATCCACTGCCAGTTATTTGCAATTAACAATCCACTTAAAACGGTTTCCTTTTTACCGAAAAGCAAAAAGTTTATGCTTGTTCCTAAAAGATCATTAAATGCCGGCAATACATTGGAAAACATCTTAAGCCACACAAATCCGACAATTACGGCACTGATTAAACACGGAATAAAAAATACGGTTCGATAAATTTTCTGTGCCTTAATTCCACTATCCAGTGCAACTGCAAATAATAAAGCGACCACATTCTGGATAATTGTATTTCCAATGGTAAATTTAATTGTAAACCACCATGCATTCCAGAAGTCCGAATCTTTCATTAAATCTATATAATTCTGAAAACCGACAAATGTTTTTTCTGCTGACATTCCATCCCAGTTTGTCAGTGAATACCGAATTGCCAGAATAAGCGGTATAATCAATCCAATTGTAAATATAATAATCCCGGGAAGCACCAGACACATATATTGTCTTGCCATTTTGGATTCCATAGAATACTTTTTCTTTTTCATTGATACACACATCCTTTCCAAAAATAAGAGGGAAGAAGTTCACCTCTTCCCTCCTTCATTTCTAGTTTGCAGAACTTGCTTTTACTCTTTCATCCGATGCTTTTAAGCACTCTTCAAAAGTCTCATCCCCCTGCAACCAGGCTGCAATATCTTTAGCATTTTCTTCCTGGAAACCGCCCCATACCAACTGGTTGTTTCCTAATGTTACATCCACAATTCTTCCTTCATTGGCATATTTGTCAATATCCTCCTGACTTGGATTTTCAAATGTTGGTGTAACATCTTTGAGCATAGAAGCTGTTTTTGTATAGTCCAGAATCTGTACTGCCAGATCCTTATCGCTTGTCAGCACATCCAGCACTTTATTGATCGCATCCTGATGTTCTGACTGGGCACTCGTCATAATTGTAATATTTGGCTCAAAAATTAATTTGGAATCTCCGGTCTGATTTGGAAATGGGAAAATTCCAAAATCAAAATTTTCATCAATATCCAGGAAATTCTGAATGGACCATGATCCTGATACCTTCATTGCGGCCTCACCCTGTACCATTTTTGCATCACAATCGGTCTGCTCTGTTGAAAATGTTTCTGGAAACGTATTATCATAAATTAATTTATTATACTGATACGCTGTCTGAGCCTCTTTACTGTCAGAAAAAGAAGTCTCTCCATTACGAAATTCATCGCCCCAGCTTTCATCTTTGTTAAATACATCATTCATCATAAACTGCATGGTCATATTTCCAATCGACCACGTATCTACCATATGGCTTGCAAATGGTGTAATTCCCTTTGCCTTACAATCATCAATAATTTTCTGAAGATCTTCCTGTGTTTCCGGAACACTCCATCCATTGTCTTTAAACATTTGTTTGTTGTAATATACACCCTGATACATTGCATTGTATACAAGGCCGTATGTTTTTCCGTCCACGGTCACATTTTCCCGTGCCGCATCAAGTCCACGATCCAGATATTTCTCATCAATTTCTCCAAGGACTCCCTTTGGTGCATAAGTAGAAACATCCTGTGCTTTTCCAATCATAATATCTGGAAGTCCGGACTGCATATACTGCTGCATCTTTGGTTGGAAATCATTTCCCCAGTCAACACATTCCCACTCCAGTTTAATTTCCGGATATTTCTTTTCAAGCGCCGCATCAATAAATTCCTCAATTCCGGCATCTGTTGTTGACTGACCGGCCAACACAGACAATGTAACCTTCTCACCTGAAGATCCCTTGCTGCTTCCCTGACTGTCCTGCGTATTTCCTCTGGAACCACAGCCTGTTACCAGTCCCATGGCTAATGCCCCAACCATCAAAATACTGATTACCCTCTTCTTCATTTCGTTTCCTCCTTTTATTGATCACGTTTTTGATAGGTTCATTATAAAAAATAAAGAAATGGTACGGTTAGGACTTTTTTGTATTTATCACTTGCACATCTTTGCAATTTTATTCAAAGCTTTGTTCCCGGTGGTCATCCGCATACTTTAATGCATCTTCCAGCGAAATTTTTTTATTTAGCCACAGTAATTGCTGTTCTGCTACTTTTTTCTGAAACGTCCAGATTAATTGTTCATTCCCTGTGGTTACATCAATGACTTCATTTTTTTCTTCATATGACTGGATATCAGATTGAATTTTATTCTGACTGTTGTCGGTAACCCCTTCTATTAAAGAAGACGTTTGCGTAAAATCAGCAATTTCCTGTGCCAGCTTCCGGTCACTTAATAACCGGTTAAAAATCTGGTCAATAAGATCTTCCTGTTCTGTTTTTGCGCTTTTCATAAATGTCATATTGGTTTCTTTAATTAGCTTTGCATCTCCCGCCTGATTTGGAAATGGGAAAATTCCAAAATCAATATCTTTGCCATACTGACTCGAAAACTGCATAGACCATGAGCCGGTAAGATACATTGCGGCTTCTCCTCTGACAAATCTGTTATCACATTCAAACTGATCAATCTGAAATGCATCCTCCCATGTATGGTTCAAAATAAACTGATTATTTTTAAAACAGTTCTGTACCTCTGCGTTGCCCTCATAATTTTTAGTTCCTTTCCGAAACTGATCTCCCCAATCCGGCATTTTATCAAAAATTTCATTCATCATATACTGCATGGTCATATTCGCCACCTCCCATGATTCCTGAAAATGAGAAGCAAACGGCACAATGCCTTTTCTCTCCAGACACGCAACAACCTCTTCTAACCCTTCTCTTGTCGTGGGCGGTGTCAGCTTGTATTTTTGAAAAATATCTTTATTATAAATTACTCCCTGATACCATGCATTATAAGGAATTCCATATACCGCCCCGTCAACCGTTACTTCTTTCAGCGCATCCTTTTTTATTTTTCCCAGATAAGAATCTGAAATCTTTGCAAGATTTCCTGTCCCTGCATATATCTGTACATCCTGTGCTTTTCCAATCATAATATCCGGGATTTCGCCTGCTGCAATCCGGCTTTTCATCTGTGTATTAAACTGATCCCCCCAGTCAACGCACTCCCACTCCAGATAAACCTGCGGAAAATTTTTCTCCATCCACTCGTCAATCATATCTTCCACTCCGGCATCTGATGTTGATTGTCCAGCTAATACAGATATTACTATCGTATTTTTTTCTGTTTCGCTGTTATTTTCTTTGTAAAAAGCACATCCTGTTAACGACAACAGTAATACCGCACTCAGTAAGTATGCCAGCCATCTTTTCATGCTCCTTTTTCCCCCTGTAGTTCCGCACGGTAATTTCTTGGATTCATTCCTGTGCTCTTTTTAAACACTCTGCTGAAATAAGTGTAATCATCATATCCAACCATAAAAGCAACATCCGCCAGACTGATTTCCGAATTTTTCATATATTCTTTTGCCTTTTCTATCCGCTTATTAGTAATATATAAAATAAGGCTTTCTCCCATTTCCTGACTAAACATTTTTGACAGATAAGAACTGTCTACGTGATATTTATTTGCCAGTGCAGATAATGACATTTCCTCCGCATAATGCTCCTGTATCCATTCTACAACTAATTGAACGATTGATTTCATGGATTTTGTTTCTGTCTCTGCTTTTGGAGGAATTAAATAAATAATCGCATCTTCTATATTTCTTTGCATTTCGTCATAATTTAAGGTTTCTATTGTCTTATCTACTGCCTCCACCACATTTTCTGCATCTGCAACCAATACTTTTCCATGCTCCTGAAATGTGTAATTTAAAATAATATCAAAAATCTGTTTTACCGTCTGCTTTACCTCCAGATAACTCCACTGTTGTTCCTGACAGTGACACAAACCTGTCATTTCCAACACAATCTTTTTAATTTTCTGTTGATTTCCACATCCCAATGCATTTTTTAATTGTTTGTCAATCTCAACAGAAACATGCTGATTCCATTTTTCCGCCTGTTCATCAGAAAAAGTTACAATTTCATCTTTATAAACATAACTTCTCGTCATAAACATACTGATTGCCTCTACATAAGCCATAGAAAGACTTTCCATGGCATAAAAATGCGGTCCAACACAAATCGTCATACAGGTATGGTATTTTGCAGAAGCCTTTACCCGTAGTTTTTCTGAAAGCTGCAAAATCCCTGTCTCACTTTTTTGAGTCAAAATTATATATTCATTCATACGATAAATATTATTAAAAATAATATCGTCTTCCTGAAAAATCTGTCGAATCATATTTTTTATATCATACGATAACTGCCCATAATTTCCCTCGTATGCGGTTATGAGATCTGACAGATTATGAATTTTGACCAGTATCAGACGTACTCCCTGCATTTTTACAGAACTTCTTTCTCCTGCAAAAGTATTATTCCATTTTTCTGTTTTGTGAATCAACTGGCTGTATTCTCTGTCCTGCATGATGGAAGATGCTTTTAATAATTCCGTCTGCTGACTTTCATTTGCACTGATTTTTTCCAAAGCTTTTACTATCGCACGAATTAAATCAATTTTTGAAATCGGCTTAATCAGATAATTCATTGTGCCTGACAGAAAGGAATTTTTAACATAATCAAAATCATCATATCCACTAATCACAAAACTAATAGTTTCTGGATATTTGTCTTTTACCCTCTGTAACAGCTCCACCCCACTTAGAAAAGGCATGTTAATATCGGTAATAAAAATATCCGGGTGATAATTTTCTATCTTTTCCCACGCATCTTCCCCGTCTGCTGCCGGTTCTAAAAACTCTAAATTGTATGTTTCCCACGGAATCATACTGCGCATCTTTTCTCTCGTCCAATACTCATCATCTGCAAATAAAACCTTATATGTCTTTTTCTTCATTGCTGCTGTCCTCCCCACTATCCGGTAAAATCATAAACACCTTTGTCCCTTCTCCCAATGTACTTTCCAAATACATTCCATATGTGTTGCCATATAACATTTTTAATCTGGCATTAATATTATGCAGGCCAATAGAATTTCCCTTTTCCACAAAATCAAGTTCATTCTTACTTAAACTTTCATTTATTGCAGATGTATCCATTCCGATCCCATTATCTTCTATACAAATAACCAGATCCATCTGTTTGCGTTTTATCTGAATTCCAATCTTCTTTTTCCCCCTTTTATTACGCAGACCATGATTAATGGCATTCTCCACGATCGGTTGCAGCGAAAGTCGTGGCAGTTTACTTTTTAATGTCGTTTCATCCACATCAAATGTATACTGAATGTTATCATGCATTCGCATATCCATAACATAGGTATAATTTTTCAAATGGGCAATCTCATGTTCCACAGTAGAAAATGGATTTTTCATGTTTAAACTATAACGAAATATCAGTGCCAGTGACTGGCTCATGTGACTGACCTCCGGACAGTTTCGAATTTCTGCAATACTTGCCATTGTGTCCAGTGTATTATATAAAAAATGTGGATTAACCTGTGCCTGTAATGCTTTGTACTCTGCCCGATTTAAAAGTTGCTTGGCCTGATATTCTTTTTGCTTTAATTCCTCCATCTGATCCAGCATCTCATTAAATTTTTGGGCCAGCTCTCCTATCTCATCTTTTTTTACTATTTTTGCGCGAAGCTGAACATTACCATTTCCGATTTTCTGAATTGTATTCATTAATAATTCCAGAGGTCTTGTCAATCCGCTCGATATGAAGCCTGTTATAATCATTGAAACGAAAATCATCAATAAAGCTATTGTCAGCAAATTAATGGTTAAATTTCTCTGATTTTGCCTTAATGCTTTTTGCGGCATCATAGAATATGCCGTTAAATTATAATGTTGCTGATCAATACAGAAAAATTCCTGTTTTGAATCCGTTTCATTTTCCGCCTTTTCCCCACATGCAATAGATTTTTGCAAAGCATTATATTCTTTTGTCTGTTCGTCATCCAGATCACCCAATGTATCAATCGGCCGATCCCCGGTTGGCTGTAACCACATGAATGCCGTGCGGTCTATTCTGTATTTATCCATAATTTTTTCAAGATTCTTTGTATCTACATCACACACCACGTATCCGATTTTATCCTCAAGATTACTTTCATGGTACAGTTTCATAACAAAACGTAATATATTTTTCTTCCTGTATTCATTATAATAGCTGGATACCAGCATTACGGGATTATCTGACTCCACATATTTTTTCACAATTTCAGCATTTGTATATTCCGGATCTGAATATATATCCGAAACATAATTATGTTTTGGTGTAACCGCTCTTCGATAAGTGCTGATGACCTGATGATCCATTGTATACAAATAGAAAGAGACCACATCATCCCCTGTCTCAAATTCATCGGTCGCTATGTCATATGCTTTTCTGTAAAATTTCGATTGCAATTCCTTAATTGTTTCTTTTTTTCTCAAGCTTTGCAATAATTCATCATCCATATAAATTTCTATTAAATTATTTTCTATCCCCTTAATCAATCCATAGATTTCATTTTGCATGCTCTGCATAGATTGTTCACTTTCTTCTTTTGCCTGCTCATATATTAATTTTGAAGAAAGATTTTGAAATAAACATGTTTGTATAATAAGAGCTGTTAAAACACACCCCAACACCATAATAAAAATTTTTGTGCGTAATTTCATGTTCTTCCCCCCCCCGTTATTCCGCTGATTATTTTATTATATCATGTTGTAGATTGCTGTACTTGGATTTATTTGTAATGTGAGTTGGACAAATTTGTGTAACTTAATGCCATTTTACAAAAAATAGCGGAAGAATATTGTTTTAAGTATTCTTCCGCCAGTTATAATTATTCTACAACAACTTCTTATTTTTTCTTTCCTGCTCCATTTTCCTGGTAAAAATCAAATAGAATATCACATTCAATACGATTCCAAAACTGGTGGCCACCGGAGCTGCCAGTCCGATTTTTGTAAGGCTTGCATGCGGCTGTATACTCATAACATAGGCAAGCGGCAGTCTTACCAGCAAGGTCTGGACCAGTCCCTGTTTATTGACAAACGCACACAATGCCAGAAAGGACATCTGCGTTAAAAACTCCTGAAGCGCAAGTGGCAGTCCGACTTTCAGGAACCGCTTACACTGCCCGTTGATTCTGAAATCCTTCTTTTGAATGCCAAATTTTAAATCCTTCTTTTTTAACAGTACAATCGCAAGAACCACGCTCACTGCCTGCGCTGCAACAGTTGCAATTGCCGCTCCTGCCGCATCGAGATGAAATCCTGCGGTGCCTGCATCAAAACTGCGAGTTGTTTTGCAAAGAAAACCATCACAACAAACAACGCTGCAGAAATAATTGCAAATACCGTGATCGCTCCTCCAAGTAATTCACCGATCTGACCGGTACTCTTTTCTCCGATATATCTTGCGATCAACACAGTGATTCCCATTGCAAGCTGTGTGATTACAAATGTGACAAGATTTAAGATCTGGCTTCACGTGGATACCGCTGATAAGCCTGCCGTTGAACCAAATCTTCCTACCACAAGCAGATCCACGGCTCCATATGCTGCCTGTAATACAAGTGCACCGAGAATTGGAATCATAAACGGAATCAGTTTCTTTAAAATACTGCCCTGTGTAAAATCTGATTTTTCTTTATTCATCGTAACGTCTCCTGCTCATAACCTCATATAATTTTTCGATTGTTTCAATCATGTGATCCGCATCCTCATCGGAAATATCCGCAAATTCCAGACTCAGTTCGCTAAAACACTGGTCTACATATTTGTCCACCAGGTCTTTGCCCGCTGCGGTAATGCTGATAAACACGACTCTGCCATCTTCCTTCGTGGTTTTCTTTTCGATAAATCCGAGCTTCTCCATATCTTTGATGGTTTTTGTCACGCTTGGTCTTGGAAGACCCAGTTCGTCACTGATGTCACTGACTCTCACACTGTTTTTGCTGCATTCCAACGCCCGTATTGTATCAAGATAGTGTATATGGGAGGACGTTACTCCGTTGGGTAACTTCGGAAGCATATCTCTTACACGCTTTGCGAGGTAGCATGCATCCATGACTTCCTTGATTTTATCTCCTGTCATTTTGAATACCTCTTTTTAGTTGTTTACTTTATATAATTACATAAAGTAATTATATATACAAACTATTGTATTCATCTTTAGGAATTTTGTAAATAACAGAAATAAATATGAAAGACACTATTGAAATTTTTCCCAACAAAAAATATACTATAGATAATACATTTTAATTATAATTACAAGAAGGAAAATATATCTATGGTTTCCGTAAAACATTATGATGAGTGCTATTTTGTTGATTATGATTCCTATGAGGATCTGAACTTATACGAAGTCGGTTGTCAGAACTGTATTCCCAACTACAGCTTTGGTCCCATTATCCGTAATAATTACGTATTGCACTACATTCTTAACGGATGTGGGAAGCTTTATGTCGATGAAAAAGAATTCCCGGTTTCATCCGGACAGGCATTCGTTACACAACCGCATATTCCTGTATACTATAAAGCTGATGCATCCGACCCATGGAATTATATCTGGATTCACTTTAACGGACAAAAAACCATAGATTTTTTAAATCTGGCAGGTATCACACGAAATACACCTGTTTTTATTCCCGAGAACTCTTCTTCTGCCCTTCATGATTGTATTACAGAAATTCTTCACAACCATGAGCAGGAATATGCCTGTATTGGAAATCTCTATCGCATGTTTCAGATTATGGCAGACTCCAGTTCCAACAAACCTCAACCGGTTTCATATGATAACCAGATGACATACATACACAACTGTATCAACTATATTAAAAAGAAGTATGCAGAACCCATTCATATACAGGATATTGCAGAATATTGTGGACTTGACCGCTCTTATTTAAGCAAACTTTTTAAATCAGCCACCAATTATACACCACAGGAATATCTGATCTACGTTCGAATAAACAAAGCAAAAAAGCTATTAAAAAATAATGAACTATCGATTCAGAATGTTGCATATTCCGTTGGTTATCCTGATCCATTTGCATTTTCCAAAATATTTAAAAAACAAGTCGGAGTATCCCCTTCTCTTTATCGCCATCAGCATTTGGAATCATAGAAGAACTAATCGTCTCATGTCTTGCCCCTAAAAACTATCTATAACATAAAAACCTATCGCACAACAGCGATAGGTTTTTATGTTTCAAAGTTACTCTTCCTGCAAATAAAATACTTCTGAACTATAATCTGTTCCAGACGGACATAGTGTTTTCTTCTCTATCACCATTCCGGTATACATCAGTTCATCCCCGCCATATTTTATTTGATTTTTTCCTTCAATACGGTATTGTTTTTCTGCATCCAGCCCTTTCAAATACAAACGTTTCCATGCCTCATTGGGTTGTGCCAGCAAACGGTAATATCCAACCAATGCTTCTTTTTTATCTTCCGAGACAACCATCCACGCACTTTCATTCCCCTTAAAAGGGCTTAACAGACGATAGAATGTTCCATGCTGAATAAGTAATCTGTGTTTTTTTACAAACGCTACCTGCTCACGAACACATTTCTTTTCGTCTTCTGTCAGCTGGTTTAAATCAAGTTCATATCCAAAAGTTCCAAACATTGCCACATTTGCCCGCGTATTCAATGGCGTTGATCTTCCAACCTGCTGATTCGGAATTTCTGACACATGTGCCCCCATACTTGACAATGGATATACGTAAGATGTCCCATATTGAATTTTTATGCGTTCCATGGCATCTGTATCATCACTGGTCCATGTCTGAGGTGCATAATAAAGCATACCAGGATCAAACCGCGCCCCTCCGCTGGAGCAGGATTCAAATAATATTTTCGGGAACTTTTCTATCAACCGCTCATATAAACGATATACGCCAAGAATATACTGATGATAAACTTTTCCCTGCTCTTCTGGAGATTTTTCATTGGAATAGCATTCCGTAATATAGCGGTTCATATCCCATTTTATATAAGAAATTGCCGCACCGGAAAGCAATTTCTCTATCAGGTCATAAACGTAATCTACGACCTCCGGTCTGGAAAAATCCAGGACATATTGATTTCGGCTAGGAGAGGGAGTACGTCCCGGTGCACACAAAATCCAATCCGGATGTTTCCTGTATAAATCAGAATCTTTATTTACCATCTCCGGTTCAAACCACAGACCAAATTTCATTCCCATTTTCTCGATTTTTTCAGCCAGACCTTCTATCCCGTCTGGGAGTTTTTCAAAATCAGTCACATACCAGTCACCCAGACCGGACTTATCATCCTTTCTTGAGCCAAACCATCCGTCGTCCAGAACAAATAATTCCAATCCCAATTGTTGACCCGCATGGGCAATTTCTAAAATACTGTCCTCTGTAAAATCCACACCGGTTGCTTCCCAGTTATTAATTAAAAGCGGTCTTGGCCGATCCCTCCAGTATCCTCTCACCAGACGGGTACGGTACAATTTATGATAAACCTGGCTCATGCCATTGAGCCCTTCCGTAGAATACACAATAACTGCTTCCGGACTCTGAAAAGTTTCTTGCGCAGACAGCTTCCAGTCAAACCCTTCCGGATGAATACCAAGTTGTACCCTTGCCATATTACAAGTATCTACATTCACCTGTTCCAGATGATTGCCACTGTATACAAGACTAAATCCCAATGCCTCCCCGGTATCTTCGGTTGTTTCGGGACGTTTTAAAGCAAGAAACGGATTATACTCTGCGCTGCTGATTCCTCTGCGGCTGCCACTTGCCTGAATACCATGGCTCAACATCCTTGTACTGACATGTCGTTCCCTGGCCCATGCACCGGTCAGACTGATCATTTCGTACTGGGAATCCGGTAAATCAATACTGGCACTGAGTACCCGTTCCAGATAAACAGCCTCTGTTCCACCATTTACAAATTTTACGTTTCTTGCGATTGCCGGATAATCACGGAATATGGTATAAGATAAAATACATACAAGACCTGTCATTTCATCACATAACTGAATTTCTACAGTTTCTGCCTCATCATTATCTTCCACATACGTAGCCGGTAAGCCATCCAGCGCATTTTTCCCCGCATAAACAGTATATCCCTGATATTTTAAATGCACTACATGGCTTCCATCGCTCTGTCTCACAGAAAATGCAGGCTCTCGAAAATCGCCCGTTCCCGTACATGGATACTCCATCCGTGTATATTGTGGACTCATAAAATAATCATTTTCTTTTGTATATACTGCCAATGAACGGAGTCCACCTTCCAAAAGATAGGAAAAATCATCTTTATGACCGATTCTTTTTCCAAAATACAGGTTAGACAATTCTCCGTTATCCATGATTTGGATAATATAACTGATCCAGCGGTTAAAAATATGTATTTCCTGTGTTTTTTCCGAAAAAACAATTGCCACTATAATTTTCCTCCTGATGTTGCGATACCTTCAATAAACTGCTTCTGGAAAATAATATAAATCAGCATCATCGGCCATACAGCAAGCACTGCTGCAGCCATAAGCTGTGGATAGTTAACCGAATAAGCACTGGATATTTTTGCCAGAGCAGATGATAACGTTGCTGATTCCGCCGTTGAATTTACAATTAATGGCCACATCAGGTCTTTAAACGAAAACAGTGCCGTAAAAATTCCAAGTGCAACTAATCCGGACTTTGTAAGCGGAAACATAATTTTCCAGAATGTCTGCCAGATATTGCATCCATCCAGTCTTGCAGACTCTTCCAGTTCCTTTGGCAATCCCATAAAAAACTGCCGCATTAAAAATGTTCCAAATGCACTAACCAAACCTGGAAATACCAACGCAAATACCGTATTTTTCATTCCCATTTTATCCACCATAAGATACTGCGGAATGACAAAAATCTGCGCAGGAACCATCATCTGAAATAAAACCAGTCCAAACAGAATATTTTTCCCCGGAAAATCTAATCTCGCAAATGCATAAGCCGCCATTGCACTAAACACAACCGCACACAACACACGCAAGATCATCATTACAAATGTATTAAAATACAAGCGGATAAAATCATTCTGCTGTATTACAGTTTTATAGTTCTCCCACTGTAACACTTTCGGGAAAAAAATAAATGGATTCATGGAGGTTGATTCAGATACGGTTTTTAATGATGTCAGTACCATCCACAAAAATGGCAAAATCATAATACACGCTCCGAGAATCAGCACAATATGTAAAATAATAATCGATATTTTTTGTTTTCTCTGCATAACATTCTCCTTTACATATAATTAACCCATTTTTTCTGTAATTTTGTCTGAATAACAGTTATGATCATTATAATCAGCAATAACAACATAACAATAGCTGAACCATATCCTTTATCTGAGTATTTAAACGAATTATTGTAGAACAGATACACAAGAGAAACCGTACTGTTATAGGAAGGGCTGGTCACATCAATCAACATGTAAATTACATCAAATACCTGCATTGCCGTAATAATACTTGTAACTAATACAAAAAACAATGTTGGAGAAATCAGTGGCACTGTAATGGCAAAAAACTGTCTTACTTTGCTTGCTCCGTCTATATTTGATGCTTCGTAGTAATCTTTTGGAATTTCCTGCAGACCAGCAAGTAAAAGTACCATACTGTAACCTACTGTGCTCCATATTCCAATGACCACAATGGAAAACATGGCAACTTTCGGATTATCAATCCAGTTCACACCATGTAATCCCAGTTTTTCAAGAAAATGGTTAATTAAACCATATTTGTAGTTATACAACCATTTCCAAACCATCGTAACTGCTGCCGGTGCTGCCACCATTGGAATGAAATAAATTGTCCGGTAAATCCCTTTTCCCCTGATTTTTCCATTCAATACAACTGCAAGAAGAAGCGCAATAATTACCGTAATCGGAACAACCATACAGGTATACACCAGCGTATTCCGGACCGCGCACCACACCTGTGGATCGTGGATCAGACGGTTATAATTATCCAGGCCGACAAATTTATTGCCATTCCCAAATGCCCCACTTTTGAAGAAACTCAGATAAAACGTCTGAATAATCGGGATTATATTTAAAACAATCAGACCTATAATGGTCGGTGCAACCATAAACCAGCCCCATCGCCATTCATTCCATGTTTTTTTGCTTAATTTACTCTTCATACTCATACCTCTGTGTCAGTGTAAAAATGTGACAGACATTGCTGCCACATTTTTACTCCGCATTTTTATTCTTCAGCCAATGCCTCATTCATCATTTCTGCGGTCTTTTTACATGCTGTTTCAACATCATCATTTCCGGCATATGCATTTTTCAACAGCTCATATGCTTTATCTTCCCATTTACTTGTCTGATTGGAATATGGACGGATCTGTGCATAATCAACCATATCAATATAACATTTGGTATTAAACATAGAGTACGCATTTGCAAACTTGTCTGCGGTTCCATCATATGCAGAAATTGCGACTCCAAGTTCTGCCTGTCTTTCCTGTCCCTCTTTACTGCTCAGATACTCTACCCATCTCCATGCTTCGTCCGGATGCTTCGTTGATGCTGCAATAGCATTTCCAAGTCCATTGAAAATAGAAGCCCGGGTTCCATCATTTGCAGAAGGAAGAACTGCACAGTCAAAATTCTCTTTCATAAAATCTGTGGACGCAAATCCGGATAAATTCCATGATCCAAATAATCCCATTGCGCACAAACCATTCTGAATCGCCTCTGCCCTTGCCTGATCATCATAAATTGCAGGAGAAAGTCCTTCTTTTACATAGCTGAAATATTCTTCAATTCCCTCTATAGTCGCTTTCTCATCATATCCGGATTTCTTGTCATCTGTAATGATCTCCCCTCCATTCTGATATACAAAATTGTAATATCCTTCCTGATTATGAAGACCTGCACAGAATCCATACTGGGAACCATCATCTTTTGTCAGTTTTTTGGCTGCATCTTTTAATGTATCCCATGTCCAGGTTTCGTCCGGATAAGAAATACCTGCTTCATCAAATAACGTCTTATTATACCAGAGAGCAATGGTATCGTAATCTTTTGGAATGGCATACTGTTTTCCATCAATATTATAAATATCATCAAGCTGCTGTGGATAATTTTCCAGATCAACTTTATCGCTCTTTTCAATGTAATCTGTTAAATCGAGAAGCTGTCCATTGGATCCATAGTAATAAATATTATTGGAATGCATCCAGAACGTATCCGGAAGCGACCCACCTGTTCCTGCTGCTTCAAGCGCAGTCCAATAATCATCCCATCCATTTACCTGAATATCAATCTTAATATCCGGATTCTCTTTTTCGAATTCATCTGCCATCGTCTGGATCAGTTTTGCCTGTTTTGAATCCCAGCATGCATAACTAATCGTTACTGGTTCTCCTTTTCCCCCTTCAGAATTGTCTGCCTGAGAAGATGTATTTGTGTTGCCACATCCTGCCATCATTCCAGCCAACATGGTAGCGCAAATCACTGCACTGACTAATTTTTTTCTCATATTTTTTCCTCCTACCTTACATTTTTTGTGTGTTTGTTTGTAATGTTATGTTAACGCTTTTTGTAAATGATTCAAATGTAATGTTGTGGTGTGTGCATGGAAAAATGTGTGATTTGATGTTTGAATAAATTCCAGTTATGCTCCGGTATCATATATCATTTAAAAGCCCCGGTTCATCACGAATATCACATTATTTTTTGGCCTTTTGCATCGCAAACTGGTTGTATATTGGGAGATAGTTTCCTGTCATTAACAGAAAACCGGTTACCATCCACAGGTTTCCCTGTAAACAGTAACCGGTAAAAAAATTTCTCACCTATTTTTTTCGGTTTTATTTCCATACTTCTTCCGCGATTTCCTTCACAAGTGCAAGTTTTGCCCACTGCTGCTCTTCGGTCAGCTTGTTTCCGATCTCACAGGATGCAAATCCACACTGCGGACTCAGGCACAGACGCTCCAGCGGAATATACTTTGCTGCTTCATGAATTCTTGCGATCACCTTATCCTTATCTTCCAGTTCTGGCTTTTTGGTTGTGATCAGACCAAGTACAACTTTCTTGTCCGGAGACACCTTTGCAAGCGGTGCAAAACCACCGGATCTTTCATCGTCATACTCCAAAAGCAGTGCATCCACATGCTCCTGCGCAAACACGTAATCTGCCACGGAGTCGTATGGGCCGCTGGTAAAGAATGTAGAATGATAATTTCCACGGCAGATGTGGGAAGTGATCACCATATCCTCCGGTCTGTTTTCGAGTGCAAGGTTATTCACCTTTAAGAGCCGGGCCTTTACCTCTTCAATATCAACACCAAGTGACTGGTATCTCTGCTTTGCGGCATCTCCGACAATTGCGCCCCAGGTACAGTCATCCAGCTGCAGATTGCGGCATCCGGCTGCATAAAACTGTTTGATTACATCCTGATATGCCTTTCCGATATCCTCGATCAGTTCCTCATCGGTTGCATAAAATTTTCTTGTCTGCTCAATGTTCTGCGGAACGATCATCTGCTGATACATCTGTGCCGGTGCCGGAATCGTATATTTTGCAACGGTCTGCCCATCTTCAAACTGCTTTAAAAACTTAAAGTATTCCACAAACGGATGTGCTTTTGCTTTTACCTTTCCTACGAGATAAGTTGCTTCAAGATCTGCCATCTCTCCGTGAAACTGTACACCGCCGCCATCTTTCTCGTGGGCAACGCCTTCAAATCCCCACATAAAATCCAGGTGCCAGAATTTTCTGCGGAACTCTCCATCGGTGATCGCATGGAAGCCTGCTGCTTTCTGCTTTGCAACGATTTCTGTCACGCACTCATCGGTGACGTGGTCAAGTTCTTCCTTTGTGATGGTTCCTTCCTCAAAAGCTTTCTTTGCAGCTTTTAATTTTTCCGGTCTTAAAAAACTTCCTACAAAATCATAACGAAATGGTGTCTTTAATGTGCTCATGTATTTAATAACCTCCTATGGTTTGCTTTCATTTGCTCTGTTTATTTTACCATTTCGAATTTTGTCTGTATAATACCTTATTTATAGGGTTATCCATAGTTTGAAGCTATATCGGGTTATAATAAACCTATCTGAAAAACATCCCCCCTCTTATTTATACAGCTCGCTTAATTCAATCAGTATACGATCTTTTTCCCGGTCACAGGTAAATCCTTCTCTTGAAAAAAGCCATACCTGCAACATGCCAGACTAGTCTGCTTTACCTGACGAATTTCGTTCTGGACGATACTCTCTGTTACAGGCTCTTTTCTGATTTTTGCTTCATAGAAAATATTTCCGAATTCAGGTACATCACTACCTCATTTTCCGGCATCAAGCAACTTCATAATGCTCTGTGCCCGTTTCTTAAATACTTCATTTTCCGATCCCTGGGCTATACCCGCAATGCGCACCATCTCATCCTCATACGGCATACAGAATTTAACCGCATCTGTTAAAAGCCGGTCAGACTCTAATGTGCTGTCTAATGCATGATCAAAGTCATACAACGGTGCCATGCACACATACTCTCCGGTATCCGTATTTCTAATCCAGCCAAAATCACCTGCATGCCGGTCTCCATTTCCGATTATCGCATCTATAATAAGCATTTGCGCTCCGGCTTTTCCAAACAGATCTATAATCGTCTGCTCATCAAAATCATCCGGATCAATTCTTCCCGACTGATCTGCCTGCTCAAGCATCACCTTTGGGGAAGTTATATTAGAAATTGCGATTCCTCCGTCTGTCTCATCTGCTCTTTCTACAGAAATTCCGCATTCCCTGCAAAGCTTAATACATTGCAGTTCCACGGAAATATCGCCATATTTGTAGAGCCTTCCGTCCTGTTTCCATTCCTTTGACAGTGCACCACCCACGTAGAGTGTCGGTGCCGCCTGTCCTGTAAATTCTTCGTTTCCGTCCCAGAATGGTTTGTAATACGGACTGATCTCCTCAAAACATATCGAATCATCCTCAGCTTTTGTCCAGTAACAGTCGATGAAACTCAACGCTCTGGTCTCACGGTTAATGTGCATACGCGCTCCCTGTCCGAATGTGATGCCCTTTAATTTCCGTGCTATCGTGTTGGTACCTGAGGAATAGCGGTATTTCATCCATTTTGTGAAGGTGTGATTGTCTGCACCTTTTTGCTGCATCAGCCCCGGAAGAAGATTATAATTTAATGTTTTTTCATTTTCTATGTCGTAAACAGGTGTGTTTTTACACATTAGCATCATGGAATCACCCCTTTTATATAAATTCGATCGGTAATGCTACAAGATTTTCTCTTAAATATGTCTTTTTATCAATCAGACATAAAATAACTCCGAGACCTCTTTTTTTATCACTTACCTTATCCAATACCTGATTCGTTGCTCCCATACTTGCCTTGGGATTGCCGGACATTTTAATCTCAACCGGATATAAGACTCCATCCTCCTCTATCACAAGATCAATTTCGTTTTCACCGGAAGCATTTCTGTCTTTCCCTCTGTAATAAAAAATGTTAAATCTGTAATCTTTGCCCTCGTTGGAATAGGATTTTAAAATTTCAGACACTACAAATGTCTCAAACATATTCCCTGCAACCGCTGAACATTTCAATGTATCGGCAGTAAGCCATCTGGTAAGATAACATGCCAGTCCGGTATCTCGGAAATAAAGTTTTGGTGTCTTTATTGCCCTTTTAAGTGCGCTCGCACTATACGGCTGGAGCAGATATACAATTCCGGTTCTTTCCAAAATAGATATCCAGTTCTTAATTGTCGGCTCACTTACCCCGACGTCTCCTGCTATGTTGGAATAATTGAGAAGTTCACCTGTTCTTGCAGCAACTGCCGTCAGAAATTTGGTAAATGTAATACCATCTGCCGCCACCAGTTCATTGATATCCCTCTCCAGATAAGTTGCAACGTAAGAAGAATAATATTCTTGCCAGTCCCTGTCTATATCATAAAGCTCGGGATAAGATCCTTTGTGGATAATTTCCCATATATTGTCATATTTTACAATCTCTTTTTCACGTTCTTTGATATATGCATCGGTTGGGATAAAATGCCGGTTAAATTTTACACCATAAATCTCCCGCATGGATAATCCGGTAAGCTCTGAGATTGACACTCTTCCTGCCAACGATTCACTCATGCCTTTCATAAGTTCAAGTTTCTGAGAACCGGAAAGAATAAACATTCCTCGCTCATCCGATTCATCGACAATCTGCTTGATATCTTCCAGAATACTGCTTTCTTTTTGAACCTCATCGATAAAAAGCGGCTGTGGATTGTTTAAAAAAAACAATTTAGGTTCTTCCTTCGCCTGCATTCTTGTCAGCCTGTCATCAAAATTTGCCCGGTTAAAATCCTTGAATTCATGCTTTATAAGTGTTGATTTCCCGACCTGTCTGGCTCCTACCAGTAACATGCACTTGCTGGTAGACACTCTTTGTTTCAATATTGGCGTTATCGCTCTTTGTATATATGGCATAACAAACCTCCGGCTAATCTAAACTCTGATTTTATTATAGTCGTTAATATATACAAAATCAATAAAAATATACCGGCTAATCTAAAGTCGTATTTTAGATTAGCCGATATTTTTTCAAGACACACAAGCTGTACATCCGGAATCCCGTTAAACACGCACGGTACAATGCCAACTTCCTCATCATGAATGTGGTTGTATATCGTTTCAATCCGGGCAAGATCCATTTGTTTTGCACTTCGGATATTTATCATAAAATATACTCCATCTGCTGCTCCTTGGTTTTCAGCCCCATCTTTTCATAAAATTTCTCCGCCGAGGTATTTCCCGCCCAGACATTGAGCGTCACTTCATAGCAGCCTAAACGCTTTGCCTCCTCTTTTACATGCACAAACAACTTCTCTCCGATGTGCTGTCCTCTGGTACTTGCATCGACACACAGATCATCGATAAAAAGCGAGGTAAACGGCACCATATTGTTGGAAAATGGCTGCTCCTGCAACTGACAGAATGCATAGCCGAGACAGTTGTCATTCTCATCTGCTGCAACATAAATCGGTCTGGTATCATCCTTTATCATCTGTGCAAGTTCTTCGTTTGTGTATTTTGTGGTTCCCGGGATAAAAATATCCGGCCGGATATCTGCATGGATCTGAAGCACCTGCTCTAACAGTTCCAGCAGTCTTGGAATGTCGTTTTCGTTTGCTCTTCGAATGTTCATCTGCTTCTTCTCCTTCTGCCTGCGTTTTAAACTTTTTGCTCTTGTATAATTATAACTCACTTTTGCCATGCGAAAAAGGAGAAATCTCTTTATGTGTCTTTTCCTCGAAAATTAAAATAAAAATTAACACAAAAACAGCGGTACCATAAAGATTTTTCACCTTTCCTGATACCGCTGTTTCGAAGTTTCTTATCCGAAAACAAATATTTTTAATAATCCAGCAATCACGATAACAATTCCCACCACAACAACAATGGAATAAATTTTCTTTGATTCCGGATCGTTTTTCTCTTTTCAAATGCCCCAAACTGATTAACTGATTGACCGTTCCGGAAGAAACCTCATCGCCCTTCGCCTTGTCAACCGGAAGGGATTCTCCGGTCATAACTGCCTGATTGATGGAAGTCTGTCCCGATACGATTACGCCATCAACCGGTATGGTTTCTCCCGGAAGTACCCGGATCAGCTCTCCAACCTTTACCTGCTCTGCCGGTATAACTTTTTCCGTTCCGTTTCCGATCACACGGGCAGTCTGCCGAGTCAGTTTTACCAGTTTTTCAATACCTGCTCTCGCTTTTGCCACGGTCAGATCCTCAAGCAGTGCTCCAAGCTGCATGATAAATGCGACTTCGCCCGCAGCAAAATCTTCATGGATACAGATTGATGCAATGAGCGCCAGTGACACAAGTACATCCGCTTTTATATTAAATGCTGTCACCAGACCGATCACCGCTTCCAGAATGATCGGGTTAGCCATCATAATTGTTGTAAACTTCCTGTCTTTCGGAAACACCGTAAAAATCAAAAAAAATACTTGGTTCTGCTATGCTTTTTGATGATTTTATTGTCCTGTTAAGTGATATAATAATATGGTAAATTATTACAATACAGTTATAAAAAGGACGATAAAAATGTTTTTTGCATACGGAGAAAAAGAGATTACATACCTCAAACAGAAAGATAAACGCCTCGCAGAAATTATCGATAAAATCGGAATGATTGAACGGGAAGTTGACACTGATTTATTTTCAGCCGTAATTCATCATATCATCGGTCAGCAGATTTCAACAAAAGCACAGGCAACAATCTGGAAAAGAATGAATGATCAGTATGGTATCATTAACGCAGATACCATACTGAGTGCCGGAGTTTCCAATTTACAGTCACTGGGAATTACCTTCAAAAAGGCAGAGTATATTACCGATTTCGCCCGAAAAGTAAAGGACGGAACTTTTGATATTAACGGAATCTGGGAAAAATCGGACGAGGAAGCCATAAAAGAATTATCTTCTTTACAGGGAATTGGTGTCTGGACCGCGGAAATGATTCTGTTGTTTTGTATGCAGCGTCCAAATGTATTGAGTTTTGGTGATCTGGCAATCCAACGCGGCATGCGGATGGTTTATCACCACAGAAAAATTGACCGCAAACTGTTCGAAAAATACCGGCGGAGATTAAGTCCGTATTGCAGTGTGGCAAGCCTGTATTTCTGGGCTGTAGCCGGAGGTGCTATTCCTGGCATGAAGGATTTTGCACCCAAAAAGCAAAAGAGATCTTCAAATCCATGCCGTAATGATTCCCTGGCAGCTTCCGGCATATAGCCTTTTCCCCCAAATGGTTGTCCAAGCCAGTATCCCAGCTCACACTCATCGTCTCTTTGTGTCATATCCGTATATCCATTCAGCTTCAATTCCACTGCACCAATTGCAATATTATTCTCTTTTTCACAAATTGCATAGCATTCTGGTGCAATTTTCATTCTTTTTTGGACAATGCACAAAGTGAGATATATAGTGGATTTTACCCCTGCACTGGAATTTACTTTTTGAAGTCAGCTTCAAGTAGTATGCTATTTCAACTTTCTTATTATTTTGTGGTGCTCCTCATCTAACCGGGGACATATGCACGATATGTATAGCTATGTCCCTCTTTTTCATCTACTTTTTGGACATATGCACGATATGTAACGATCTATGTCCCTCTTTCCATCTAACTTGGGACATATGCAAGAAAAGTTGTCATATATGTCCCACCAAGCAAAACAGATGGGACATATAGCATATTTCTTTATTGGTATGTCCCTTCTACAAAGACTCTTGGGACATATCTCGAATTTTTTTCTCTATATGTCCCAAACGCATCGACTCGCGGGACTTTTCACAAATCTTTTTCCGTATATGTCCCAGATTCATCAACTCGTGGGACTTTTCACAAATCTTTTTCCTCATATGTTCCCACAGTTGAAAATATAAAAAGTTTCACATGTTTTGGGTAGGATTATAGGGATTTTGTGTGAAAATGGAAATGAGATGGAAGTTTTTATGAAAACGTGTTCAATGATGATTTTATCATAAAAAAGACCTCATAGAACGATTTTCACTCTACAAGATCTTTATTTATGTTGCAAAGTATATCTCTATAACATAATAATTCTGTTTTTCTTTTTTTCTATTATCTTTTTTTGCTTGTCTATGTAACTATCTATTCCACTCACTCCAAGTTTTTCAACAAAGAAAGTTTTCGGAATATAATAGCCCAATACTTCATCCTTTTTTATTCCAAGATGTATAACTGCATTTTCCTCCTTGCCCCTTATAATTACATATTTTCTTTTTAGGAACTGAATATTTTACAATTGATTCAATTCCCAACAAATGGATTTAAAAATTTTCTATAGTAATCCTGCAAAACATTAAGGTCAATATCGTTAATTTTAGGTTTTATTGAAAGTCCACACAGTTCTTCTGCTCTAAACAAATCAATCTCCTTTTATGAAAAAAGACTCTGAATCGCTTCAGAGCCTCTTCACGCAACTTTATTTTCATTCTGCTCATATTTAAACTCTCCGCAGCGGAGAAATCAGGAGTTGCATCCCAATTATATAAATAGCATATGCCATTTATGTCAAAAGTATTTTTATATAAGTATAATATATTCTCATTCTTATTAAGTCAAGCAATTTAGTATTCATTTTTTAAAAATTATGATTTTCTTAACCAGAGTCAATGACAGAAAAAAGAAGCAAATGATACTCTGTTATTCTCCAAGCGCAACCTTGCACACCTTCTTAAAGCACGCGATTCCATACCTGATGAAATTTTTCATTCCATCCTGCTTTAGCTTTGCCACATAATCTTTTTCTTTGATCTGCTTCAAAGCCTCTTCACATGCCGCATCAAGATCCCCGTTCTCAGCATACTTGAGCTCGATTACGATTCCGGTTCTGTTTGTCGGAACCTCCACTAAGATGTCACTATAGCCTGTTCCAGACTCTGCATTTGACTTTATAAGCCAGCTTGACTTGTAGCCTAAAAGACCGAGTAAAATACCATGATAGAAATTTTCCTTCTTTTCTTTGGCAACTGCGGTGTCACGTATACTGATCGTATTCCAGAGATAATCACCAAATATCTCCTCAATTTTTTCCAATTCTTTATTTACAAATGCATTGCAGAGCTTATCAAGCGTCTCTCCGTCATTTTTCGTCACATCGGAAAGCCACTCTCTGATTTTTTTAACAAAAAGATTTCTAACCTCCCTGTTTGGAATCACAAGACGGTATTTTCCACTCTCCGTGCGACCCTTGTGTGTCAGATATCCCGTTGTAAAAAGTACACTCCATAGATTTTCTATACTTTTATCAATCTCATCATAAGTAAGTTCCGGTGCTACATCCTTTTCAATGCTCTCCCCTGCAATCAGACGTTCTATCTCATTTTTTGTGGAAACGTCCGCTTTATCTATAAGCCTTCGGACTATGGCATTGCCGCTCGAATTCGACCAGAAATCCTGTGGTCCGGCGGTCTGGTCATACTTTAGCTGATCCACATAATTTATGACATCCCACGGACAATATATATCAGCCTTGCCAAAATGATACCCATCATACCATTCCTTTGTCTCCTCAAAATGCGATGCCAGACCATAATCTTCCAAAATTTTTTTCACTTCATAGTCGGTAAAACCAAACTGTTCATCAAATCTTAGATCCAGGATGGACAACACTTTAAAATTATTAAGCCCCGTAAAAATACTCTCTTTTGTAATGCGCAAACAACCGGTCAAAACAGCAAACGCCAGACTGTCATTGGTCTTTAAAGCCATTCCAAAAAGACCTCTGATTAGTGAGACCATCTCCCGGTAATAGCCATTCTCAAATGCCTTATCCAGAGGTACATCGTACTCGTCTATAAGAATTACAGCTTTTTGCCCAAAATGCCTGCATAATAAATATGACAATATCTGGATACTTGAGCCCAAAATATCCTCATCCATAGAAAACTTTCCATTTTGCATCCCGGTAATTGCTTTATATTGCAGCTTTTCATCGTCAGAAAGGTTGTCACTTTCCAAAAGAAAATCAAAACGCTGTGCTTCTCTTCCTATCAGTTCCGTAATACGATACTTTGCTGCTTCAAAATTCAATCCCTCCACGCTCTTGAGGGATAGAAAAATAACCGGATATTTTCCCATATATTCGTCACAAAGGGCTTTGTTTTCTGCAATATATAAGCCTTCAAACAATGACACATCCGCACCTGTTTCAAGGAAAGCCTTCAGCATACTCATGTTTAATGTCTTTCCAAAGCGACGTGGACGCGTAAACAGCGTTACTTCTCCTCCTGTTTCCACCAACTGTTCTATAAGCTTTGTCTTGTCAATGTAATAAAATTCATTCTTTCTGATTTTTTCAAAACTGTCAATTCCTACCGGCAATTTTAAATTACATACCATATGAACCTCCACAAAATATAATCCGCCATATTATGACTATAGTATAGCGGACTTTGAGCCCAATTACAATTCAGCTATTTGTTTTCATCTACTCTGGGACATATGGAGGAAAAGCTGCTATATATATCCCGCGGTGCAAATGTAATGGGACATATGGAGAATTTCTTTACTGTTATGTCCTGTCAACGCAATCTAATGGGACATAACATAAGACTTTTTCTCTATATGTCCCTGTAATTTCTGAAAGCAGGACATAATAAATAACTTTTTCTGCACATGTCCCTGCGGCTCCATACTACGGGACTTTTAACGAGACTTTTCTTCTATATGTCCCTGTGGCTCCATACTACGGGACTTTTAACGAACCTTTCACCCATATGTCCCAACGTTCCAGACAAATGACACTGGAGGGATTCGAACCCTCAACTTCGGTTTTGCAAACCTATGCCCTACCAGCGGCCACAGCGTCAGAAATTTAAATCAAATCTACAGGTACAAAACAAGAGATACCCCTGTAGATTCAAATACAATCATCACTCCATCGAACTGCGATTGATCATCAAATAAAAGCGGGCATTTCCATATAAATTCAGATACAGTAATCGCTCCATCCACCCTCATCGGCGGCCGTGCAGCTATTGCGAATCATAAGTTTTCCTTCCAGTTCCGTGCGCACAACACTTTTATGTCCACCGCGCATACGGTCAATCAACAGGTATAACGCAAATTTTCCCATCTCCTCTTTTGGAAGCCCCACCGTAGTCAGCATCGGGCGGGTATACTGTGCCTCCTCGATATCATCACTTGCTATGATGGAAGGGACATAGTAGCGGTTTTTGTTGGTGCCAAGATATTTCAGCATCCCGATCGCAGTAATATCATTTGCACAGTAAATTCCCGTCGGGCGGTCCTCCGACTGCAGAAATTTCTGCATGGCTTCGTACCCTTCCGCCTCGGTCTGTCCCGTCTGCATAATATACGCTGCCTCCGGCTCCATATCATGTTTATGTAACGCTTCCAGATATCCACGATAACGCGCCTCATTGTAGCAGTCACCCACATACCCAATGCTGCGGTGCCCCAGTGAGATCAGATACTCCACCGCCATCATGGCAACCTTCTGCCCGTCACAGAGCACCTCGTCCACCTCATAATTGGTGGAATTCCGGTTCACCGAAACAACGCTTTTGTACTTCTGATTCAGCTTCTTTAATGCCTCTTTATTACATTTTCCGATAATAATCAGGCCATCACATTTCTGGTCAGTTTCCTCATACATGCCATCAATGATCTGGTCAAGATTCTCCCTCCGGCATTTTTTGTCACTGGAAAAAAGCGGCATATACCATACTTTGGTCAGGATTGCTATCTGTTTATGGATCTCACTCTCAATCACCCGCAACAGTTCATTAAAAAACGGATCTGTCGTTGCTTTCTCCATCCGGGTCATGAGCACTCCGATATAGTAAACCTTTTTTCCGGTGTTCTGTATCCCCATTTTCAGATTGCGGGCGGCTGTGTTCGGCGTATAATTAAGTGCAATTGCCGCTTTCCAGATCCGGTCACGCACTTCCGGAGAAGAGCATTTGTAATTCGGATTATTGAGTACACGGGAAACCGTTGCCACGGATACACCCGCTTTTTCTGCAATTTCCTTGATTGACATATCACGTTTTCCTCCCCTGCAGCGCGCTTTCTGGCATAGCATCTGTTCTAAGTGTTTCCAACCATCCAATCTTTATGGCAATACAGCCCTGTTTCATTTCCTAGTTATATACTATGTTTAATAGGCATTTATGTCAAGTATTTTTCTATTTTCCACTTCCCGCATATTTCTGCCGAATATATACGCCCAGCCTTTCCATGCGTTCTGCCGTATGCGCAAAAAACATCCGGTATGCAGAACACAACTGATTCAGCCCCGGCTTTCCATCCACAAACGGCTCACGCCATCTGCGGCAGCCGCCTCTGCACAGGGAAAAATACGGACATTCCTGACAGGTTGCACAGACCGGTCTCGAAGCCTCCACAAATGCTTTTGCTTTTTCAGAAGTTTTCATCTGTACAAATCCATCGTTCACGGTTCCCAGTTTCCACTCATCCATGCAATAAAAATCACACGGATACACACTTCCGTCTCCTTCTACCACAAAATAACAGTTACAGCAGCCGTTCATTCCACATTCCTCTGCCGGATATCCTGCCGCCATCTGTGCCAGATTGGAAAACATACGGATATCCATCGCCTCCCCTACGGCAAAATCCGCATACCACAGATCAAACAGCTCACACAGAAATTTTCCATACTGCTCCGGTTCCACCGCATAAATGCTGCGCTCCTGCGTCCCATCCTGCCGTTTGATCTCATCCATGCACGGGATAAACTGCACAAACGGATAATGGTTGCGTTTCCAGAATTTATAGAGAAATGAAGCCTGTTTTGCCGTGTCATTGGTAACGACCGTCACCACATTATAGTCCACATGGTACTGCTCCAGCAGCTGCACGGAATGCATGATCCGTGCAAATGTATCCTGTCCTGCGGCATCCTTGCGATACCTGTCATGCATTTTCTTCGGACCATCCAGCGACAACCCTACCAGAAAACGATGCTCTCCCAGAAAACGCGCCCATTTTTCATCTATCAGCAGACCATTGGTCTGTATCGTGTTTTCGATCTGCAGTTTTTTATTGTTATATTTCTGCTGCATTTCCACTGCTTTTTGAAAAAAATCCAGCCCTGCCAGCGTTGGCTCACCCCCCTGAAAAGCAAAGGTGAGTGAGCCGTCCGCATACGCGATTGCTTCCCGGACAAGGGTTTCCAGGGTCTCTTCCTTCATGAATCCCTTACTGTATTCCTCTCTGTGACTGCTGAGACATTTGTAAAAACAGTATTTGCACTCCATGTTGCAATTGGCGGATGCGGGTTTGATTAAGATACTGGCTGCTGGCATAGTGGTTCCTCCTTGTGTTTCCAAAAAATTATTCTACGGAAAAGAATTTTTCAATTTCCTTCTTTCCGTCAATTATAGTTGGAAGCTGCTGCAACTTCAACGCATTCAACTTACCCTGCCATGCAAACGGAACCTCATATTCCGGTACCACCGGTGTATAACGGTTCGCTCCTACGGTTGACGAAAATCCAATCATATATGCAAAATGTTCGATTTTTACAGTTGCTTCCTCCTGCTCATTTACATACAGCGTTACAATTGCGTGATCCTTTTTACGTATAAAAGAAAATCCTACCGTCAGCGTTCCCGTCGAAAGTTCATGTTCTGATTCGGCAATCGTATGTGATACATTGTCGTTATAAGCATACTTCAAATGATTGTCCTTTACATAGAAGGTAACCCCGCCAAACCTCTGTCCATTACTGTAAATAACACCTTCCTCTTTCTTAGAACTGCGTACAATCTCCGCGATAACCACATGACCTGCATTTGCAGTATCAATGTTACGATCCCGTGTCAGATCAAATGGCTCTATAATATTATGAAACTCAACCGTTTTTTCCGGTAACTGCAAGTGATCTCCATACATACGGGAAAGGTTTTCCGGTCTGGCATGAAAGGCACCGCGCAACATAGGAAATACTCCATATTTTCCTGCTTCATGCATAAAATCTTCCTGTAATTCACGCAGTTTCTCCGGATACTGGTCTGCTACATTATATTTCTCCGAATAATCCTCTGCTACATGATACAGTTCCCAGACATCATCCTTATAATCTTCCGTGAAGGTATGGTTAACCACTGCTTTCCATCCTTCCTTGTAAATGCCCCGGTTTCCCATAACTTCATAGTACTGAATAAGCTTTTCATCCGCTGCCCTGGCATCTGCAAATGTATATTTCATACTGATTCCTGTAAATGGCTGCTGATGCACCCCTTTCACAAATTCCGGTTTTTCTTTTCCGATAATATCCAGAATGGTCGGCGTAAGATCACTTACATGATGATACTGCTGCCGCACACCACCCTGATTTTTAATCAGTTTTGGATAGCGGATAATAAGCGGATCTTTAATACCACCCTCATGTGCCCAGATTTTGTACCACTGAAATGGCGTGTTTCCACAATTTGCCCAACCGGTTGGATAATGATTAAAGGAAAGCTCTGTTCCGATTTCGTCCAGATGTTCATAGGCATATTCTACCTCGCCCTCGCTGCTTACGGTTACATCCTGCCCACGCATCGCATTAAACCTTCCATCGACACCACCTTCCGCACTGGCCCCGTTATCTGATAGAAAGACAATGATGGTATCGTCAAGAATCTGTGCATCTTCCAGATAGGAAACCAGTCTGCCGATCTGTGCATCCGTGTGCTCTAACATTCCCGCAAACGCTTCCATATATCTTGCGTATACTGCTTTTTGTTTTTCATTCAGATCATCCCAGTCTTTCACATATGGATTTTTATCCGTCAGCTCAGCATCCTTCGGAATGATTCCGATCTCCTTTTGCCGCTCAAACCACTGATTTCGAACGATATCCCAGCCTGCATCAAATGCCCCGCAATACTTCTCAATATATTCTTTGGGTGCGTGATGTGGCGCATGCATGGCTCCAAATGCCAGATATAGGAAAAATGGCTGTTGTGGGGTAGTCATCTGCTGTTCGAATATATGATGAATGGCATCATCCACAATATCCTCAGAAAAATGATATCCTTCCTCCACACTCTTCGGCTGTTCCACCGCACTGTTGTCTCTGATCAGATGCGGATGAAACTGATCATTTTCTCCCTGTAAAAATCCATAATAGTGATCAAATCCTTTGGAAAGCGGCCAGTTTTCCACACTTCCCGTTGCTGCCTGTTCTGCGGAAAGATGCCACTTACCGGAGCAGAATGTCGCATACCCGTATTCTTTTAATATCTCCGCAATTGTCGCATATTCCGGTTTGATATGTCCCACTGCGTTTTCGCATCCGGTCTGCATTTCACACAGCCCTGCAATTCCTGCCGTGTGATGGTTTGCCCCCGTCAGCAGGGATGCCCGAGTTGCCGAGCATACCGCTGTTGTATGAAAATTATTATAGCGCAATCCTTCCTCTGCCAGTCGGTCAATATTCGGTGTATGGATGCTTGATCCATAGCAGCCGAGCTGCGCAAATCCCATATCATCTAACAATATGTATATTACATTTGGTTTCTTTTCTTCTTTCGGAGCCGTCTTGTAGCGATATTTTGTATCAAAAATCGTGCGTCCAACTGTTCCGGTAAATGTTACTTTTTCCATATAATGTATCTCCCTGTTCTTTTTCTAACGGTTCTATCAGTGCGAAATTCTGATACTTGCTTGTATCTACTACATATTTTGCTAATGATTCCAGTACACTCTGTACTTTTGCATCGTTTAAATTCTTATATTGACCCGAAGCAAGTTCATATAATTCTCCTTTGTCGATAGAAATTACTGTATCTTCGGGAAGAATATCTTCCTTTTCTATTGTTGTGTGTAATATGGTTCCCTTATAAATTTCCACTCGTTGATAATCCCGATTTGTATTCTCCTTTTGTGATTGTATTGCAAGAACAAATCGACTGTTAAGGGATATTCCTTTTTCTCCATCAAAATTAATACCTAAATAATCTAATAACAAATCGGAAGACACATACGGCATTACCCCCTGATTATTCATATATGACACGGACTTCTTTTTTTCATCTCCTGGTTTTCGCAATTCCAGTGCTCCCGATAAATAGGCATTTCTCCATAATCCACTCTCGGCCTGATATCCCAATTGCTCCAATGCATCCGCGCACAGATATCTGGCTTTTTCATTATCCGAATTTAAATACACCAGATAATTTGTAATCGTTGCAACCCATTGATATTCACCTTTTTTGAAGTCCTGTACCGCCTTTTCCAAAATCAGTTCTTCACTTCCGATATATTCTACCAGTTTTCTTGCTTCCTCCTGCTTTTGTAGAGGCAAAAGATTTACCGGATTTCCATCGTAAAATCCCAAATATCTCATGTATGCGCCTCTCGCGTTCATGGAATAATGTCCATAATGTGGACGCGTATACCAACGCTTGCTGATTTCTTCTGGAATATTCATATGTCCAATATCATTTAAACTGTATCCTTTATTTGCAAGGAGCAATGCCTGATCATTGGTATACTTATAAGCTACTGCATTGTCCAGTAAAAATTCTTTCAAATTCTGAGGATTATCTTCATCCAAAACATGTGCAAGGCCATGTCCCTGATACACTGCCTGTAATTGATCTCCATATTTTACATAAAGTCGATAAAATAACGTTCCCCAGAAATTCGCATCCCTTACCCGTGCACCTCGCATAGTATAAGTATTGTGCAATGTTCCCATGGCGTTATCTCCCAAAAACAATACCTGATCTTTCTGATAATATGTGCACATATGAGCTCTGGTTTCAGTATTTGGCGATAAAATAAAATCAATTTTGACACCATCAATTTCCAATGTTTTATCTTTCTCAATCAGCACATTCGGCATAACAACCGAATTCTTTTTTCCCATTACTGATACAGAATTCAATCCACATCCGACGCTGCCCTTTTCATTATGCTCAAGTAAAAAACCTCCCTGATATTGTAACCTTCGACTCATTGCAACACCTGCGTACAAGTTGTCATCTATCAGCGACTGTTCATAATGAGAAGGTGCTATTACAGGAATTTTTCCATCTTCAGGCAATCCAATCTGAGTTTCATTGATAAAAGCTTTTATCCCCCCATAATGATCCACATGCGAATGACTGATCACAATAGCTTTAATGTTATTTTTGATATCTTCCTGTAAAGCTTCTTCCACCAGTGCCAATACTTCTTTGGCACTTTCCTCATAATTACCGCAATCCTGAATGATCCAACCATGCTCTGTACGGATAAATCCAATCATTGCAACATCAACACCTGTAACGATATAGTAATTCTCTGCCAATTGTACAACACCGGCAATTTCATTGTCCTTTATTGTTTGCCATAAATACGGATTAACCGTATCTGGTGATCCTTTTACATGACGAATTTGTGGGGATTTATACGGATATATCAAATGTTTCTTCAACAATTCCAAATCATGCCGTTCTGCCTGTAAATATTTTTCATCCATCTTTGCAAGCAGTGTATCATGGTATGCCTTGGTAGCAGTCGTTGCATTTTTCTGTTTATTATTCCATTCGTATGCCATTTTCTTTCCTCTTTCTCCTACTAACTTATTTTGCAAGTTCTTTTACTGCCTGTTCATAATAAGATCCATCAAAGAATTCTTTCGTATTCACTTCGCCCGATATAATAGAGTTATCTTTCATCCACTTATATGTCTGATCGATATAATCAGTAAATTCATTTGTGAATTCCGGTGTAAGATAATCTAATGAACCATCTACGGTATAGGTCTGCTGAATAATATCTGCTCCATTCTCCCCATATTTTTCCCCAAGAATATCATACAGTGTCTGTGAGTTTTGAATAACTTCCTCATATGTACGGATCAACGCTTTATTGACAGCAACGGCTACCTGTGGCTCTTCTTTTAAAATTTTATTTGAAATATTAAAAACCGTAGAAGAATATACTGGTTTCTCCTGTTCTACAACATATCCAATTCCTTTTTTTTCATAATTTTCTACCGAATTCAATGTCGACAAAACCGCATCTGCATCTTTCGTCTGTAAAAGGGACATTCCATCTGCGACGTTTGAATTAATGACCTCAACTTTATCTGTATCTATGCCTGCCTCCTGTGCTATCTGTTCCCATGCGTACTGCAATGGCGTTCCCTGCTGTACTACGATTTTCTTTCCTTCCAGATCTTTTACGGTTTTAATGTCTTTTGATCCCGCCAGAATTCCGTAGAAAAGTTTGCTGTCAGATATTCCTATTACAGTTGTATCTGACCCGGATGCTTTACTTGTTAATGCCGGAAATTCACCATAATTTGCTGCCTCTAATGATCCACTCATGAGTGCCGCATTAATCTCCGGACCTGCACCTGCAAACCCGATTACTTTTGCAATATATCCGACTTTGTTTAATTCTTCTTCCAAATATCCATTCAACTGTGCAACCGCACCTAAATCAATTAATTGGTTATTCGTTGCATCCGCGCAACCGATTCGAAATTCTTTAAAATTTCCATTTGTATTTTCTTCTGCTTTCTCTGTTTGTGTTCCACTGCTATTTGCGCATCCGGTAACTCCGGCAATCGTAACTGCTGTAATTGCTAAAACCGTTGTTATCTTTTTCCATAAATTTTTCTTGCTCATAATCCTATCCTCCAACTTACTTGTTTTTATTTTCTTTTACTTTTATCCATGGGGTAAACATGGACAGTAACATTCCTATCAATTTATCCATTACGACACCTACCAAACCAATCACCAGCATGCAGACAATTACTTTATTTGCTTCCATCATGCTTCTTGAATAATTTAGCCGATACCCAATACCGGTATTAGAAGCAATCAATTCTGCCGCTACGACTGCCATCCATGAAACTCCAAGCCCAAGCTTTAACCCTACTAAAATCTGTGGAAGAGCATGTGGCAAATATACTTTTATAAATGTCTGCCATGCATTTAACTGATACAATTTAGCCACCTCAATAAGCCCCTGCGGTGTCTGTTCCATACCACTTTCCGTATTTACCATAATTGGGAAAAAAGCAGCTAATACAATAATAATTACTTTTGATCCTTCTCCAATTCCTGCCCACATAATTATAAGTGGTATCCATGCAATGATCGGTATCTGGCGAATAATTGTCACAACCGGAACAAGCATCTCATTTGCTGTTCGAAACATTCCTACCAGTGATCCAAGAAAAATTCCAAACACTGCGGAAACAGCAAATCCTTTTACGACTCGTAACAGACTAATCATCAAATCCTGCTGTAATTCTTTTGTTCCTATCATTTCTTTGAATGCTTCTCCCACCATCGGGATTGTTGGCAATATTCCAACCGGAATGTTTTTATAAGTGGTAGCCAAATGCCAGGCTAACAATACAGCAATTGGAATCACCAATGCCAACAGCACTCTACGTACTTTATTTTCTTTCAATCCTGTCACCTCTTATTTGTTTAAATCACATATTCAACTTCATATTTCTCATCACTGTCTTCAAAGAAATAATCATAAATTTTCTTTTTATATGCAGCAAACTCTGCTCCGCTGCGCTTTCCCGCCGCTGCCCGGTCAACTTCTATGATATCTTTGATCTCCCCCGGTCTTGCGGACATAACCACGATCCGGTCTCCCAGGTAGATTGCCTCGTCAATGTCATGTGTTACCATAACCATCGTCGTGCCCTCTTTTTCCTGAATCCGAAGGATCTCTTTCTGCATCTGGATTCTTGTCAAAGCATCCAGCGCACCAAACGGTTCATCCAAAAGCAGGATCGTCGGATTGTTTGCCAGTCCTCTGGCAATTGCGGCACGCTGTGACATACCTCCGGACAACTGACTCGGATAACTGTTCTCAAATCCCGCCAGCCCTACAAGCTCGAGATGTTTTCTTACTTTTTCATCCCGTTCCTGCTTTGGCAGATCCCCAAGCCCGAATCCTACATTATCTTTTATCTTCAACCACGGAAGCAGCCGGTGATCCTGAAACACCATGCCGCATTTTGGTCCGGAACCGGTAACCGGGTGTCCGTTGCGCTCCACCTGTCCGTCCTCATAGCCAACAAGCCCGCAGATAATTTTTAACAATGTGCTTTTTCCGCATCCGCTGTGTCCCACGATGGTAATGAATTCTCCCTGTTTCACCTGCAGGCTGATGTCGTGCAGCACCTCCATCGGCTGTTTATCCACCAGAAACTGTTTGTTTAAATGTGTGACTTCTATAATGTTTGATGTTTCCATTTCCACACCTCCCTGTGTTGTTGTTGCCTGCATTATATACGCGGCAGTATGGAAATGACAAAGGCAAAACGTGAAATCGTTTTCACCCTTTGCGTTTTATTTCCCTATATTCATACATGATTGGTATGAATATAATTTTTCCAAAAAAGCTGTATTTTACAGGATTTAAGGACAAATAATCCGGGGATTTTATTCTGAATTGTCGTTATGCTTTTATGAAATGTACAGATAGATATGCCTAATATATGAAAACGTTTACAGTTATTTTTTATTGCCAAATAATCCCTGTTTTCCTATAATAAAGGATACAAAGACCATATTCCTTTCCATGGTCTGACCTCATAAGAGACGGCAGTACCGGGAAAGTGTTCAAAACCGCTTCCTGATATGAAGCAAAAAAGGGGGGAAATCATGGAATTTAAAGAAATCATTAACGCCATCCGCCAGTATCCATGGCAGGGAACTGTAGCCGTTATATCGCTGATACCACTGTACATCATTGATCTGAAGTTTTTAGCCAAAAGAAAAGTTGGGCTGAGCAGAAAAATTGAAATTGCAAAAGAACGCGGACATGTCACAAAAGGAATGATTATAAAAAAAGATGCAAAAAGAATCACGGTCAACCGGTCAAATTCCGACCACAATTACTGGGCGGCAAGGTATACTTACACGGTAGCCGGAAAGGAGTACTGCAGAAAATTCTCCTGTTCTCCGCTAAGCAGTACCAGATCCCATCTGCGGACAATCATAAATGTCTACTGGATCGATGATCCTGCCAGACCTTTCTGGGATTACAGCGAGGATCCACTGGGAGACCTGTATAACATTTTTACCACACTGTTCCCATGGATAGTCGCTATTCTCCTTATTCTCTTCCTGCCTGGTGGTGCTGATGCGGTCAGACAGTATCAAATACCAACTATTTCTGGATAGTATCCACCAGTCTACTTTGACATTCGGTTCAGAAAGCATTATTCTTAAATTGTTTCTATTTATATATCTAAAGAATGGGGAAATCATATGACGAATTCTGAAGGAAAAAGTCTCCCGAAAAAAATTGCGGAAGACATTATTGCATTTATATTAGAAGAAAATTTACAACCCGGGGATAAACTGCCAAATGAAACCGTTCTGTGTGAACGCTTAAATGTAGGAAGAAGCTCTCTCCGCGAAGCCATGAAGGCTCTTGCATCACGGAATATCGTCACCATCCGGCAGGGATCCGGCACCTATGTCGCATCTTCCACAGGTGTTATTAACGATCCGCTCGGGCTTAATTTTATAAAGAACAAACAAAAGCTGATCCATGACCTCATAGAAATCCGTTTTCTGCTGGAACCTTCCATTGCAGCCCTTGCCGCCATGCATGCAGAAGATAAAGAAATCCAAAAAATCTATACCTTATGTGATGAAGTCGAAGAACTGTTAAACGCCCATAAGGATCACTCTGCCAAAGACATTGAACTGCATACCGCCATTGCACTGAGCAGCAAAAATATTGTTGTTCCACGGCTGTTTCCCGTTATTTTCCGATCAATCCCACTTCTCATAGAAAGTACCGGAAACACATTGCGTAATGAAACGATTGAGTCACACCGGGAGATTGCAGACGCAATTGCAGCCCACGATGCGATCCGCGCCCATGATGCAATGTACCTGCATCTGGTCTATAACCGGAAGCGGATTCAGCCCAACAGTTAAGGTATAAAAACCTCGTCCGCAGCCCCATGTACCGTAGCACAAAATCCCTGTTGTTTTTTGCTCCGGTACATGGCTGCATCTGCCTTGCTGTAAAGGGTATCATAGCTGATATCCCCTGTCCCATCATAAATACATGCACCAAGGCTGAGTATTATTTTCCTGCCGCCTAGTGCCTTAATTTCTATTTTTTCAATATTTTCAAAGATTCTTTTGAATATTTCCACTGTGACCTGCCGCTCCGTCGCATCCGGAAAATTGTTTCCATACAACTACTTCCTTAAATATTCTGATAATTATTTTCCATCGCTATTTACAAACTGTTCATAAAACTCTTTTTTGCCGCATGGCTTTCCAAACAGATAGCCCTGCAGATAATCAACATGCATTTCCCTTTCACCCAACAGACCACTGATATTGTCTGCTCTCTGCCTTTTTGTATTATGCTTCAAAATCTGCAATTTTAAATTTACTGATCATTCCACGCAGGCTTTCTGCCTCACTGCTCATCTGCTGGCTGGCAGCTGCACACTGCTGGGAAGTTGCAGAATTCGTCTGTACCACATCATTAATCTGATCAATGCCTTCATTGATCTGCTGAATCTCGGAAGCCTGTGTCTCGAGTGTCTCTGCAATATTTGTCACTTCTTTTGTAATCGCTTTGGAGCTTTCTGCCACTTCTTCCAGCTGTGTTGCGGTCCGTTCTGCAATGACCATACCGTTTTCCACGGCTTTTACGGATGTTTCGATCAGTGTGGTAGATTCCTTCGCTGCCTGTGCACTCTGGTCCGCCAGCATATTTACCTGATTCGCCACAACAGCTGCCTGATTGGTCGCACCATCTGCCAGATCATTGGAACTTGATGCCACCTGTTCTGCCGCACCGGAAACCTCGCCTGACACGTTCTGGATTCCTTTAATCGTGGCTGCCATGCTTTTCTCAAATCCCATAAAGGAGTGTAAAATACCAATAAAATCACCTTTCCACTCTACTTCCGGCTGTACATCAAAATGTCCCTCCGCAAAAAGTTTCATGGCGCGGTCGATATCATCTACATAAGATCCCAGAATACGGATAGACTTGCGCATGCTGTGTGCCAGTCTTCCGATCTCGTCCTCGGAACGATATTCCAGTGTGCTGTGCAGATTTCCTTCTGTTAAATCCTTTGCCACATCCTCGATTGCATGTAACGGCTCCTGATTTTTTTATAATCTTAAGCTTTGCATCCACTTCTTCCAGTAAAGTTTTCACGCCCTGTTCATAACCATCGTAAGATGATGTATCCGGATTCAACGCCATTTCCCTGATATTTCTCGCTGCCGCGCTGACATTAATCCGGCAGACCTTTACTGCCTGGTCTGCGGCATTCACTTTATTTACATAATGCATCATGTCGGAAAATAACACACCTATGACCACAACCGAGAGCAATCCTGAAACCAGCATCATAATAATGACCATTTTGTAGCCATAATTTATCCTTTCTCTCAATTGCATATTTTCCAGCTTTTCTTTCATAGTACTTTTCTTTGTAGACATAGATTTTATTTTCTCCCCTTATTATTTTGTTTTCTGTTGGTTTTATCTGGAAATTCATCAGATGTTTTTAATATAATATCTTTTTCCGAAAAAAACAATATAGCATTTTAACCAATTTTTCCCTTGTTGTGTCTTCCTTTTTGCGTTTTATGTTAAATTATTCGTAATTTTTGTTTTGTTGCTAATTTTAATACATATGATGTATTTGTGTTTATATTATGGAGATGAAATCAGGTGTGGCGCTTTTGTTTTTTTTCTGCTATACTGATAAAACTAAATTTGGAAAGGAAGTATGACCATGCGGATTCTTCTTGCTGAAGATGAAAAGGATTTAAATCACATTATCGCTCAAAAGCTGACCGCTGACGGTTACAGTGTGGACTGCTGCTTCGATGGAGAGGAAGCGATTGCGGTTCTCTCATACACCGACTATGACGCTGTGATTCTTGATATTATGATGCCGAAGGCGGATGGGTATGCTGTACTGGATGCGCTGCGGCGCATGAAACGGACGACGCCGGTGCTGTTTCTAACCGCAAGGGATTCTGTTTCCGACCGGGTGAAGGGACTGGATCGGGGTGCCAATGATTATCTCGTCAAACCGTTTTCTTTTGAAGAATTGTCCGCGCGGCTTCGTGCGATGATGCGGACTTCTTTCGGTGCCTCCAGCAATGTTCTTTGTATCGGGGATTTGTCGATGGACTGCAGTGCGCACACGGTTGCACGAAACGGAATGGAAATCCATCTGTCCGCGAAGGAGTACGCTCTGCTGGAATATCTGATGTATAATCAGGGGCGTGTGTTGTCGCGTGAAATGATTGAGGATCATGTGTGGAATTTTGATTATGAAGGTGGGACAAATGTGGTTGATGTCTACATCAGCTATCTCCGCAGGAAGGTGGACGATGGCTTTGACCGCAAACTGATCCACACTGTCCGCGGCAGGGGTTTTGTGCTGCGGGAAGATGTCTGAGGGCAGGGGGGTATCGATTATGAAGAAGTCATTTATATAAGGAAGGAAGTTGGCTATTGTGAAGAAATCGCCTGTTAAAAAGAGGTTACCTATTCGAAAGAAGTTGTCTGTCCGCTTGAAGATTACGGTCTGGTTTACTGCCGCATCGATCGTTGTCGTGCTCTTTGCTTATCTGGCTGTTTTTGCGGTAAGCCGTCAGATTTTGATCAAAACGATACAGGATTGTCTGGTACAGGCGGTGGAGAATAATGTGGATGAGGTGGAATACCTTTTGCCTTCCAGCCAGGCGCTGAAGGAGCAACGGTACGATTATCTGATACGGCATGGTTCGGGATATCTGGATATCGATGATGATTTTCTGTATGAGGTGAATGAGGTATACACGGGGCTGTATGATGAGCATTCGGGGCTGCTATACGGAAGTGATTCCGCGTTTTCCATTGTGTCCGGAATGCGTTTTGAGGATTCCCGGATTCAGAAGCTCCTCTCTGATGGTACCTGGTACTATGTGTTTGACCGCAAGCTTTCGGAAAACGGTCTGGACGATTTATGGCTTCGCGGTATGGTGTCGGAGGAGCAGGGGGAGCGGCAGATGTCCGGGATGATCCGGGCTGCTGTGATTCTTCTGCCACTCTGGGTTGTGGCGGCGTCTGTTGGCGGATATCTGATCGCCGGACATGCATTGAAACCTCTCCAGAAAATTTCGTGGACGGCAAAACAGATCAGTGAGGGAAATGATCTGAAACAACGGATTGATATCGGCGAAGGGGATGATGAGCTGCACCAGCTTGCGTCAACTTTTGACGAGATGCTTGACCGGCTGGAGCTGGCTTTCGAGCGGGAACGGCAGTTTACGTCAGATGCGTCCCATGAGCTTCGGACTCCTATGGCTGTGATTTCCGCGCAGTGTGACTACACGCTGGAACGGGAACGGACGACCGAAGAATATATGGATGCCCTGCTGGTGATCCGCAGGCAGGGGCAGAAAATGACGAAGCTGATCAATCATATGCTGGATTTTGCCCGGCTGGAGATGCGCTCCGGGAAGTATCCGGACGCTTTCATTGATGCGGCGGAGCTTGTGGAAGCGGTCTGTTCGGATATGAAGCTTATCCGGGAGCGTGGGATTACGCTGGAGTATGAAACGAAAACGGTCATGATTTCGGTCAATCCGGAACTTTTTTCGCGTCTGTTGGTGAATCTTGTGAGCAATGCGTACCGCTACGGCAGGGAAAACGGACATATCCGGGTGTGGCTCTGGCAGGAAGATTCTTCTCTTGTCCTGTCGGTTGCAGATGATGGAATCGGGATTGCCCGCAATGAACAGGAGAAAATTTTCCGCCGCTTTTACCAGGCGGATGCTTCCCGCGGTGGCGAAGGTACCGGGCTTGGGCTGGCAATGGTTTATGAGATCGCACGTTTTTATCACGGGACGGTTACTGTGGAAAGTGTGGTAGATCAGGGAAGTACGTTTGTGGTGCGGATGCCGGTCGGACAATCTTAGGCTGCATTTTCCGGACTTCTGTCTCCATTTACTAATATTTTTCTAATAATTGCATGATACAATCATTATGTAATCAAAATACCAATTGATTTAAGGAGGATTATAATATGAAAAGAAGAACGAAACAGTTTGTAACCGCATGTCTTATTGTAGCAGCTGTCACAGGTACCGGTGCCGTTCCCGCGCGTGCCGATTACCATGGCATACCGGACAAGGTTACGCTTGCACAGTCGAAGCGAAGCGTCGCACAGGGAAAGAAATTTGAAGTGAAAGCACAGACTTCTCCGTATGATGCAGAGGACGATTATATCTGCTGGGAGATTGTTTCCGGAAAATCCTATGTGCGGTTCGAAGACTCCGACAGAACCGGTGATGATATGGATTTTGTTGCTGTAAAACCCGGAACTGCAAAAATCCGGTGCTATGTATATGGGAAAAACAAGGATCGTTACGGGGACACCATCAAGGTATCTGTAACAGAGGCAAAGAAAGATTACTCTCTCCGGAAGTCCGGAGCTTCTGTCAAGTATGAGGAGGTCTGGGACGATTTTGATTTAGAGGTGAAAAAGGGAGACTCTATTAAGGAAAACCAGTTAAAGTGGAAAATCAGTAATCCGGATATTGTCGATTTCGCAAACTGGAAAAAAACCGGTCATGAAGTGGATTTCTATGCTAAAAAGTGCGGAACAACAAAGATCACCTGCAGCTATACTAATTCCAAGGGTGAAAAAAAATCGGTCGTGTATACGGTAAAAGTAGTTGCTGATGATGATGATTGATTCCATCGAAGCGAGCCCGTGAAATAATCTCTGTAAATTCAACACTATAAAG
>ULQC01001694.1_pt1 | contig 41991 bp, 28 predicted proteins | sample 1954091 | NCBI WGS metagenome assembly ULQC01 (sample SAMEA4835645, study PRJEB28245) | human gut metagenome | biome: gut microbiome; material: fecal sample | place: Denmark | collected 2008
ACAGTTATTAAATTTCCTAAAATATGTGAAATATCAACTGATATATGGAGACGAAGAAAGATGAAAAAATATGATCAGAAGATTCTGAAAATGGCAATACCGGCATTTATAATATCAGCTATATGTTATGCGGCCATGTGGGGAATAATGACAAGAATGGAGAATACATTTTTTGCTGGATACATAGGCGGCGGAGGTGCAGTCAGCCAGATAAGGAATATTCTTATATGTATTCTTGTAGAGGCGATACTTTTTGTTTTGCCACTTGAGAAGATATGTGATAAGACATATGGCGCAGTGCGTTATTGTGGATCGCTTTTTACAGATAAAAAGAAATCTAGAGATGTGGCGGCATTGTTTGTGCTTACGTTTCTGTATGTCGTTATTTGCTGGGCAAGTGTGACGTTTTCAATACATACCGACAGTGGACTCGATGATGGAGGACATTGGGGATTATTCGGCTCGGGAAGTGACGAAATATATGCTGTGGTGATAACGATACTCGCTTTTGTGGTTATGGTAAAGGGGGGTGACCTTGTAAAGAAAAGTTGGAGTGGAGTTTGGTTTTGGTTCCTTATCGAACTTGCAAACGTTGTGAGTGTAAAACTTGTGACAGCCAAAGATGATCTCACATTTGCTATTGTATGTGCAGAAACGGTTATGTTTATTGTATACATGGCTGTTCAGCACAGGTTGAATATTGTAACTTGTCTATTATCACTGCTTTGTGGAGCTATACTTATATTTGCTGGATGTGATGAGGTATTTACCAGTAAGAATAAGATTTCAGGTTCGTCGATCATGGATGAACTGGATCAGGCTGGAACGATGCCAGACAGGATTTTTGGAGCAAGATATAATATTACGATAATTGAACATCAGGCTGGAATTGGTTTGTGTATATTGTGGTTCATATTGTTTGTGATTTTGTCGATCGCTGTCATTCTGTCTGTAGCAAGGCTTATGAAGGTATCTGCCAGACGTGGAACGTTTGTGCTTGGAATATATATGATAGAAGCATTTCGAATCATATATGCTATATTGGCTGAAATGGGATTTATCAAGCCGGCAGTGACACTTTTGCTGCATATGAACGAGGTGGTTCCGGTTATGATATTGGGATTTAGAATGTTTTTTGTAGAAGATGGCAGCCACAGTGAAAAAGTCAATGCAAATATATAAAACTGAGCGATAGAAAGATTGTCAAAGGATGTATAAATGTTATATCTCATATCCGACATCCACGGAGATGTCACATCATTCAAGAAAATGTTGAAAAAGATAAGTTTTGATCAGGTCAGGGACCACATGATAGTCATGGGAGACATATTCGACTGGAACGATGAGGGAATCCCTCTCCTTGAGTTTATGTCGGACTATCTTGTGGATGGTTCAGTGCAGCTCATAAAGGGTAACCATGAGCTGTTTGCCCAGATGTACATAGAGGGAAACATGTCAGAGAGACAGTGGATAATATATGGTGGTGGCGGGACTCTGAGAGATATAAAAAAAACTAACAGTGGATGAGCAGATGCGATTGTGTGGTTTTCTGGCACATTTGCCGCATTATGCTGAGATCAAGTCGCCAAAGTACGGAGATTGTGTTGTAACCCATTCGGGTATTCATTGTGGTTCATATATAAGGAATGCTGACAGGACGATCAATATCACAGAGTCCATAACAAATGCCGTAAAAAGAGATGAATACAGATTCCTAATCTCGCCTGATATCCACAATGTTCCATTTGCAGACAAGAAGGCATTTGACAGGTTTGTGTTCTGCGGACATGTGACGACGAACAGGCTCAATGAAGACAATTCTTACAACGTTTACAAGACGCCATACTATATGGATCTCGACTGTGGAAATGGAGAGAGGAATAGAGGCGGAAAGCTGGCGTGCTACTGTGTGGAGGAGGATAGAGTGGTTTATATTTGATAAAACGTGTTATTTATCTGATTCGTCACCGGGCACAAAGGTTTATGAATTGGTGGAGTATTTGAAACCTTATTTATAATTTTTTAAAATTAGGGGTTGATTTTTGAAAGAATATAGAGTATTTTATAGTCAACAATTAGATGATACGAAATGGACAAAGGTGTTCTCAAGAAGGAGGACACCTTTCTCTTTTTTTGAGGATACGTTAAGGATTCATTTTAATCAGGAAAAGGAGTAGTAATTATGATGAACAAAATTTCAGCCGTATTTGGCTCACACGTATTCTCAGATCAGGTCATGAGAGAGAGACTTCCAAAAGCAGTTTACAAGTCACTCAAGGCGACTATTGACAAGGGCGAGCCTCTCGATACATCAATCGCAGATTCAGTTGCAGCAGCCATGAAGGAATGGGCAATGGAGCTTGGTGCAACACATTATACACATTGGTTCCAGCCACTTACAGAGACAACAGCAGAGAAGCACGACTCATTCGTAAGCACAGTCGGTGATGGCGGTGTTATCCTCCAGTTCACAGGCAAGGAGCTCATTAAGTCAGAGCCGGATGCTTCATCATTCCCTTCAGGCGGTCTTCGTGAGACATGCGCAGCAAGAGGATATACAGCATGGGATTGTACATCACCTGCATTTGTAAAGACAACAGATGAGGAAACATGTATCCTCTGTATCCCGGCAGCATTCACATCATACACAGGAGAGTCACTTGACTACAAGACACCTCTTCTCCGTTCAATGGATGCCATCAGCAAGGAAGCCCTTAAGGCTCTTGCAATGTTCGGCAATACAACAGCCAAGAAGGTTACTTCATCAGTTGGTCCTGAGCAGGAGTACTTCCTGATCGACAAGAAGAAATTTGCAAAGAGAACAGATCTTAAGCTCTGCGGACGCACACTTTTTGGAGCAATGCCTCCAAAGGGACAGGAGCTTGATGATCAGTATTTCGCAGCGATCAAGGATAAGATCGCATCATACATGACAGAGCTGAACGAGGAGCTGTGGAAGTACGGCATCCTTGCAAAGACACAGCACAACGAGGTTGCTCCTGCACAGCATGAGCTTGCACCAATCTTCTCAACAACCAACATCGCCACAGATCAGAACCATCTGGTTATGGCAACCATGAAGAAGATCGCTGCAAAGCATGACCTTGAGTGCGTACTCCATGAGAAGCCATTTGCCGGTGTAAATGGTTCAGGTAAGCACAACAACTGGTCAATCTCGACAGACGAGGGCGAGAACCTCATCGATCCTGGCAAGCATCCTGAGACAAATCTCCAGTTCCAGTTCTTCCTGGCAGCAGTTCTGGCAGCAGTAGACAACAACGCTGAGCTCCTGAGACTTTCAGCATCATCAGCAGGAAACGATCACAGACTTGGAGCTAACGAGGCACCTCCAGCAATCATCTCAGCATTCCTTGGAGAGCAGCTCCAGTCGATCGTTGAGCAGATCATCGAGAAGGGTGAGGCTACAGAGTCACCAAAGGGCAAGACATATTTATCAGGTGCATCAACACTTCCTACATTTACAATGGATGCCACAGATAGAAACAGAACATCACCATTTGCATTCACAGGTAACAAGTTCGAGTTCAGAATGGTTGGTTCAACACAGTCCATCGCATTCCCAATGATGGTACTTAACACAATAGTTGCAGATCAGATCAAGAAGATGACAGATGAACTTGAGGGCGCTGACGATTTCGAGACAGCCTGCAAGGCACTCATCAGAAGAGAACTCACAGCACATCAGAGAATCATCTTCAATGGCAATGGTTACTCAGATGAGTGGGTTGAGGAGGCAGCAAAGCGTGGCCTTCCAAATATCAAGTGCATGGTTGATGCTGTTCCTTATCTTGCAGCAGATAAGAGCGTTAAGATCTTCGAGAACCTTGGAGTTATGGATAAGGCAGAGCTTGAGGCGAGAGCTGATGTAATGCTTGAGAACTATGCAAAGAAGATTAACATCGAGGCCCTCACCATGATAGAGATGTCTAATGAGGAGATTATTCCTGCAGTTATGGAATATCAGGCAGAGCTTGCAAAGGGTGCAGCTGAGATCAAGGCTCTCGGAATTGATCCTACAGTTCAGGTATCACTTCTGAACACTATCTCAGAGAAGCTCACAGAGCTCAAGAGCGCGACAGTAGCCCTTGAGGAGCTGGTTGCAAAGGCAGCAGATTACGAGGGAGACACAGAGGCATGGGCTAAGTACTTCCACAACACAGTATTTGCAGCATTTGACACAGTGAGAAAGCCTGCTGATGAACTTGAAAAGGAACTTCCGAAGACAGCTTGGCCATTCCCAACATACGAGCAGTTGTTATTCGAGCAGTAAAACATAGATTGAGTTTGCTAATCCTACTAAATTCTATATAAAATAGCTTAGAGGCATCCTGTCTGCGCATGTCGCAGGCGGGGTGCTTTTTGCGCGTTAAAATCCCGTCAAGCGCGCACATGCGAGAGCTTGCTCGCGGCATGTAGCGCATTTGACGGGATGACGCGACATGAACACGAAGGCCGACAGGCCGGAGTGTGAATGCCGCGCAGAATTGCGGGAGCACGAAGTGCGAAGCAATTCGGTATTAACGCGCAAAGCGCGAGAGAAGTGCGAAGCAATACTGGAATAACGCGCAAAGCGCGAGAGAAGTGCGAAGCAATTCGGTATTAACGCGCAATGCGTGTGGAGGGGGGGCAAGTGCGAAGTGGAGGAGCAGGCACCTCCGTCCCCACTTGCCCCTCTCCACAAATTCTGCTATTATATACAGATGTGTTGTGATGTATTTTTGCACCGGCCACGGCATAAACAGGATCATGTGTGTGGCGGATGCTGAAAGAATAGGAGCATAATTTGAAGAATTTATATATAGCAGAGAAGCCCAGCGTGGCGAGGCAGTTTGCCGACGTGCTGGGGGTGAAGGGCAATGCGGGAAATGGTTACCTGGAGTCGGATACAGCGGTTGTCACATGGTGTGTCGGACATCTGGTCACCATGAGCTACCCGGAGGTCTACGATCCGAATCTTAAGAAGTGGAGCCTTTCAACTATTCCATTTATTCCAACTGAATACAAATATGAAGTTCTTCCTGACACAAAGAAACAGTTCAATATCGTTGCGGGATTGCTTACCCGCGATGACATAGGCTGTATCTATGTGGCAACGGATTCAGGACGAGAGGGAGAATACATATACAGGCTTGTGGATTCAATGGCTCACGTAACCGGCAAGGAGAAACGCCGTGTGTGGATCGATTCACAGACCGAGGAGGAGATCCTCAGGGGAATCCGTGAGGCGAAGCCGCTCTCAGAGTACGACAGTCTCAGCGACGCAGCGTACCTTAGGGCCCAGGAGGACTACCTTATGGGTATCAACTTTTCAAGGGCGCTGTCGCTGAAGTTTTCAAATGTAGTCCAGAGGTATCTCGGCATGGACAGATGTGTCATAGCCGTCGGCCGTGTCATGACCTGTGTCCTCGGTATAATAGTGAAGAGAGAGCGTGAGATCAGGGAGTTTGTAAAGACTCCGTTCTACAGACTCGTTGCAAATGTGGGCGAGGAAGGACAGACATTTGATGCAGAATGGAAGGCAGTGAAGGGCACAAAGTATTTCGAGTCGCCTCTTCTGTATAAGGAGAATGGATTTAAAGAGAGACCCGCAGCGGAGCAGCTTCTGGCGGAGCTGAAGGCAGGGGAGCCCGAGGCTGTGGCCCAGGCTGTGGAGCGCAAGAAAGAGAAGAAACAGCCTCCGATGCTGTACAATCTGGCGGAGCTTCAGAATGACTGTTCATCACTTTTCAAGATCAGTCCGTCTGATACTCTTAAGATAGTCCAGGAGCTCTACGAGAAGAAGCTGGTAACCTATCCGAGAACAGATGCCAGAGTGCTGTCAACGGCCGTGGCAAAGGAGATAGGACGGAACATATCGGGACTTAAGAATTTCCAGCCTGTGGCAGAATTTGCACAGGGGGCCATGGAGAGCGGCACATATAAGGGAATCGCAAAGACGAAATATGTGAACGATAAGCAGATCACCGACCACTACGCCATCATACCTACCGGACAGGGCTTTGGAGCACTTAGAAGTCTGGCACCTACAGCTCTCAAGGTATATGAGATCATATGCAGGAGATTCCTCAGCATATTTTACCCTGCTGCGGAATACCAGAAGGTTGCAATGACACTCTCCAAGAACGGAGAGAAGTTGTTTGCCAACTTCAAATATTTGATAAACGATGGTTACCTCAAGGTGGCTGCCAACAGCTTTTCCAAGAAGAAGGATGATGTGAAGTATAGCCCTGAATTCATATCAAGGCTTGCGAAGATAAAGAAAGGTGACAAGCTGAGCGTCCAGGGAATCGACATAAAGGAGGGCGAGACATCCCCGCCTAAGAGATACAACTCAGGATCACTGATCCTGACCATGGAGAATGCAGGACAGTTCATAGAGGATGAGGCGCTCAGAGAGCAGATCAAGGGAGCTGGAATCGGAACAAGTGCCACAAGAGACGGGATCATCACCAAGCTGGAGAAGAACAAATATATATCGCTGAACAAGAAGACACAGATAGTGAACCCGACATTCCTTGGGGAGATAATATACGATATAGTATATTATTCCATCAACGGTCTGCTGAGAGCGGATCTGACGGCGAGCTGGGAAAAGGGGCTTGAGGGTGTCGCTGAAGGTCAGATATCCAAGCAGGAATATACGGATAAGATGACTACATTTGTCACCAAATACACAAACCTTGTGAAGCAGATACAGAACCAGAATGGAATAACAGGGGTATTCGACAAAACGAAGGTGTTCTACGCCAAGGGCGGAGGTGCCCAGAAGAAGGAGACAAGAGCCACAGCCAGAACAGGCGCAAAGGCGGAGAAGAATGCGGATACACAGTGATTGCACATACTGATTCAAAGGTGTATAACATAGTATGTATCAGTTATATGTGATAGAAAAGGAGACTATTATTATGGAAGATATACAGTCAGTTGTAACAATAAAGGAGCTCTACAGCCTGGATCAGACCATGGCAAAGCCTCTTCTTGAGAAGCTTACCTATCCATGGGAGGCGCTTCCACTTATCAAGGATTTCGTGCTTGAGCTTGGAAAGAGTCTGGACAAGGATGAGTACAATGAGGTGGATGAGCATGTGTGGATCCACAAGAGCTGTAAGGTGTATGGAACAGCAACCATCCTTGGACCGACAATCATAGGTGCAGGCACAGAGGTTCGCCCGGGTGCGTTCATCAGAGGAAGCGTACTGGTCGGAGAGAATTGTGTGATAGGTAATTCAACAGAGCTCAAGAATGTCATCATATTCAACAACGTTCAGGTTCCTCATTACAACTATGTGGGAGATTCAGTCCTCGGCTTCAAGTCACATATGGGTGCCGGAAGCATCACGTCCAATGTGAAGTCTGACAAGACTCTGGTTCACGTTAAGGGAAATGTGGACGGACAGAGCTTCGACATTGCAACAGGACTTAAGAAGTTTGGTGCAATGCTCGGAGATAATGTTGAGGTTGGCTGCAACAGCGTCCTCAATCCTGGAACCGTAATAGGAAGATTCAGCAACATCTATCCTGTATCAAGAGTCAGGGGATATGTGCCGGGAGGCAGTATTTTCAAGGATAAGGATAACATAGTTGCAAAGCAGTAACGACCGTATAAACGGTGGGATAAATAAAGGACATATGACCGTATATAATACAAGATATATACGGTCATATGTCCTTTTGTTTTGGCAGAAAGCACCGTGACAGCTAGTTGATCACGGCATCCTTCAGGGCATTTCGTATGGAATCTATGATAAGTCTGGTAGTGTATGTGCTGTCTCCGGAAGGTGTTATATCGTCCACGGAAGATATGTAGTGAAGCTGAGTATTGATATCCTCGAGTGCCGTTTCAAGAAGTGGGTACATGGTGGTCACAGTCTCATCCACCTGTTTGAATGACACATCTGTGATGTAGTCCTCATCCACAGTGACCATGACGGACAGAGTGTTTTCTCCCAGAACAAGGGAAGATGAGTATGTCCCCGGTGTGTAATGTATCTCGTCGAGCTTAGGAGACGGATCAGTCTGGGCTGAGGTTGCGATGCTCCTGGCTGAACCACTGGTGTCATCTGAATCTTTGCCGCGGAACATGGTGATAAGTATAATGACAAATACGATCACAAGTGCCAGCAGTATGGCGGTGTATATGAGTTCTTTTGATTTTAATACGATAAGTTTAGTTGATGACATTATTTGCTCTCCCTGTTTTTTATATATTTTATTCACAAGAGAGCGATTTTATGAGAAAATTATTAGCAGATGAAAAAACAGCATAGATAACAGTATATTGAGGTGTAAGGAGAATACAGATGGCAATACAGTTTGTACTGGGACCCGCCGGTTCAGGAAAAACAGAATATGTGATAAAGAAGCTGATAGAGGAGTCGATGGCTCACGGAGACCTGAATTATTTGTACGTGGTTCCAGAGCAGTTCTCCATGGAGGCGCAGAGAGATATAGTGACCATGCATCCGAGGCATGGAACAATGAACATAGATGCCATAGGCTTCAACAGGCTTGCGTACCGGGTATTCGATGAGCTGTCAGTGAATCCGGGAAGGGTTCTGGAGGACTTTGGAAAGAGCATGCTCATCAAGAAGATACTTATAGAGTCACAGGACGAGCTCCTTGTTTATGGAAGCTATATCAACAAGATGGGTTTTATAGATGAGATGAAATCCATGATGTCTGAGCTGTTCCAGTATGCGGTTGATAGGGATTCGATCGACGCAGTCATGGACAAGCTGGATAAGGACAGTCTGGTATACAGAAAAATGCATGACATCAGGCTTATATACGAGAGATTTGAGGAGTATAACAGGGATGACAGCTATATAGTTGCGGAGCAGCTCATAGAGCTGCTAGCTGAGTGCGTGGACAGGTCGGATATGCTGGCGCACAGCCATCTGTATCTTGACGGATTCACAGGATTTACACCGGTACAGATGGATCTTATCAGGAAGCTCATGACACGCGTTGAGAGCATGATATTTGTATTTACGATAGATGCGTCGCAGATAGGCTTCACAAAGCCGAAGGAGTACGAGCTGTTCAGACTTACCAAGGAGACTGTGCAGGCGCTTGTGAGAATGGCGGGGGATGAGCAGGTGGACATACTGGATAATGTCGTTATGTGTCAGGATCGCAGACCGTACAGATTCGAGAAAAGCAAGGAGCTTGCCGGACTTGAGGCCAATCTGTTCAGATACCCCCATGGCAGAGTCACAGGCGATGACGGAGACATACATGTGGTCGCTGTGGACAGGGCGGCAGACGAGGCTGAGTATATAGCGGGAAGAATACGAGAGCTTGTCAGGGACAAGGGATACCGTTATAAGGATATAGCCGTGGTTGCGGGTGATCTGCAGGATGTGGCAAGGTATTACCGTCAGGCGATGGAGGAATACGATATCCCTGTGTTCATAGATGCAAATATATCTCTTAAGGGAGATCCGTGCTCAGACACCATAAGGGCTTTCCTCGGTGTGATGACGGACAACTTCTCATTTGACAGCGTGTTCAGACTGTTAAAGTCAGGAATGACCGGTGTGGATCAGGACGACATTGAGAGGATTGAGAACTATGTGCTTCTCAGGAATCTCAGGGGTTACAGGAGCTGGACGAAGGAGATAACCGATGACAGGAATCCTGACTATGCGGCAGACATGGAGTCTATAAGAGCCCAGATCATGGAGCTTTTCCCGGACAAATGTATCGATGTGTGGAAGCCGGCAAGCCCTGGCTCCAAGAACACAGTGAGAACATATACGGAATCTCTTTACAGCTTCCTTGCGCAGCTTGATGTGTGCGGTAAGCTTGAGGCTCATAAGAAAGTGCTGTATGAGCAGGAGAGATGGGATGAGGGAGATGCATACGGAAGGATATTTGACAAGGTTGTTGCCCTGTTTGAGAAGATGGAGGCTATAATCGGCGATGAGAAGCTTACCGTAAAAGAATATGCGGGAATCCTGGATGCAGGCATAGCGGATATGGAGATCGGTATAGTGCCTCCGACTATAGACCGCGTGGTGGTCGGTGATATGACGAGATCAAGGCTCAACCATATAAAGGTGCTGTTCATGGCGGGAGTGAACGAAGGCATAATTCCGAAACCGGCCAAGAAGGGCAGGATACTCTCCGGTGCAGACCGCCAGAGTCTTGAGGACTACGGTATAGAGCTGGCTCCATCAGATAAGACAAATGCGTATATAGAACAGTTCTATATATACACCACGCTCACCAAGGCATCGGATATGATCTATGTGCTGTGCCGAAAGATCGGAGAGGATCTCAAGTCCATGAAGCCGTCATACCTGATAGACAGGATAAAGAATATATTCCCGGATATACGGACGGAGGAGTATGATGTGGACGGTCAGATGCCGGAGACTGCGGCGGGAGCGCTCAGATACATCATCAGACATTCTGATGACGCTGAAGCCGGGGAGACGCTGGACGCTGTCAGAAAACTGCTTTCGAAGATGGGATATGGCAGACAGCTCAGATCGATTAACTTCGGGCAGAATTATGTTAACTCGTCAAAAAATCTGTCTCCAGATACTGTACGCCTTATATATGGAGAGAATCTGGTGGAGAGTGTGTCCAAGCTTGAGCGGTATGCTGAGTGCCAGTTCAAGTATTTCCTGACATACGGACTTTCGCTCAGAGAGAGGGAGACATACAGGATAGGCGCTGCAAATGTTGGTAATATACTTCACAGCACCATGGAGAAGATATTCTCATTTGTCAGGATGTTCAGGGACAACGACTGGGTACATCTGGACGAGGCGGAGCTGGAACAGAAGGCGGTGGAATTTGCAAATGAATCTGCGGAGGATGAAGCCGGGCTGTACTTTGAGGATTCTTCAAGAGCGGCATACATGAAAAAGCTTCTGGCGGATGTTGCGTCGAGGACAGCCAGGACGCTCCGCACATTTATCAGATGTGGGGAGATGGATCCGGAGAATTTTGAGCGGCGGTTCAACACATCGGAAAATGCAGACAACATAGACAGATATATATTCAATCTTCCAAATGGACTCACGATGAGCCTCAAGGGAGTTATAGACAGAATAGATGAATTTACGGATGACAGGGATGCTTATTTCAAGATCATAGATTACAAGTCATCTGATAAGAAGCTGGATATAGACAAGGTGCTCGGAGGACTCCAGATGCAGCTCGTGACATACGGCGCCATAGCCTGCGAGCTTGAAAAGCGCAGGATGGCACAGCTTGGAAGACCTGGTGGTATACATGTGGGCGGACTTCTGTATTATACCTTTGACAATCCGGCATGTGACGTGACGGCAATGGGAGATAAGATCAGATACACCGATGACGGCATGGGATTTGCGGCCGATGACGAGGTGTTCGGGGGAGTGCTTGTGGACACCTTCGAGAAGAAGATACTTGAGGAGTCCAGATATTCAGGCCTGTACAATGGAGATAACAGGGCGCTGAAGGTCATGGACAACAGCTCAGCGACACTCAAGAACGGACAGAGCCTTGAGGAGACTCTTATAACAGATCTCATGGAGGCGAACCGCAGGAACATAGAGAGGCTTGCCGGCAGTATAGCCGAGGGAAGCATCGAGATAAATCCGGTCAATGAGGGCAAGGCAAATGCGTGCAAATACTGTGATTTTAAGGGCATATGTGCATTTGACAGCAAGTATTCAGGCAATTCATACTCCAGGATCTATAGGGGCGAGGCGGAAAATTACAGCCGCAAAGCTGAGGATATAAAGAATATCAAGACTGAATACAAGAAGGTCAGGGGCGATATGGAGAAGGCCGTTAAGTCATGTGACAGCGCCCGGAAAAAGTATGAGGATGCAAAGAAGAAGGTAGATGACCGCGGCGATAAGGCAACACAGAAGATGAGGGATACTCTCGAGAGCACCGGCAGGAAGCTTGCGGAGGAGAGGGTGCATCTTGAGGAGCTGAGGGAACTGTCTGAACAGATAGTGAAGAGAGCTGCTGAGTTCGATATAGAGATAAGTGAGGAATGATGACATGGGAAAAGATATGAAGACTGACAATGGAATAAAGTGGACAGACCAGCAGGCGCATGTCATCGACACAAGGCATGGCAATCTTCTTGTATCTGCAGCGGCGGGGTCAGGTAAGACGGCGGTGCTCGTGGAGCGTATCATAGAGATGGTGGCCGGAAGAAATTCGCGTGGTGACAGAATAGAGGGAAGCGAGCCGGTATCTGTGGATGAGCTTCTTGTCGTTACATTTACAAATGCGGCAGCGGCCCAGATGAAGGAGAAGATAGGACAGGCACTGCAGAAAAAGATAGATGAGATGATGGCGAAGGGCGAATATGACGAGCATCTTATAAAGCAGATGACATTGATCAACCATGCTGACATCTGCACCATAGACAGCTTTTGCCTTAGGATAGTGAAGGAATACTTTGCGAGGGTGGAGCTCGACTGTGCATTTGGCATAGCGGACGACACGGAGATGAAGATCATAAAGCACGACGTGATGGATCAGGTCATGGAGATGTGCTATGAGGATGAATCGGTCGTGCCCGGTTTCGACAGGCTGATAATGACGTTTGCGAGAAATGAGAGTGACAGTGCCGTGCCGGATATCGTTGAGAGGATAATAAAGGTTATATCCAGCTATCCGGAGCCGAAGAAATGGCTTGCGCAGGCGGCGGATGCCATGAAATTTGCCGTGGATACATCATCCACTGAGGAGGAGAAGAGAAGAGAAGTCATGGGGCTTCCGATGGTCAGAACATTTGCGGACAGGGTGTACATGATGCTCAGAACTGCGGATGATATGGTCAGGGAGTGCCAGAAATATGCAACGGAGGCGTATGGCCTTGAGGCGTACGGACTCCGTGTGGATAAGGATGTTGAGCTGATAACACACATGCTCAGAAGCTGTGGCGGGGAAGACGACCTGCATGTTGACCTGTTTGAACTCAGAGATATATACAGATCGTCATTGAGACCGGAGGGACTCAAGATGGAGAAGGATGCCCAGGGCCGGAGTATATGCTATGCATTTGACAGATTTGTGAACCCGGGCGGTGGAGCTGACCCGGAGAAGAAGGAATTTGTCAAATCAAGGCGGGATGTGTATAAGTCGATCATAGACGACATAGTTTCGGTCGTCCTGGATGTGGATGACATTCTGAGGCAGGCAGCCATGACTGAGCCAGTGATATCATCACTTTTGAAGCTCACTGAGCTTTATATGGATGAGCTGATGAAGGTCAAGATGGACAAGAATATGTTCGAGTTCCACGACATAGAGGAGTTCGCGTTCAGGATACTTTGCGATGGAATAGAGGATGGCAGGGCTGTCCCTTCAGAGATTGGAAAGGAAGTCTCAAGGCGCTACAGGGAGATACTTATAGATGAGTATCAGGACAGTAACTTTCTGCAGGAATACATTTTGGCAAGTGTGTCGGGACACGGTGAGGATATCCACAACACATTCATGGTCGGCGATGTTAAGCAGAGCATATACAGATTCAGAATGGCGAGACCCGATCTGTTCATAGAGAAGTATGACAGCTACCGCAGGCTGGGTGATGCTGACATAGCGGACCCGGACATAGATGGCAACAGCATACTGCTGACCAGAAACTTCCGAAGTGAGATAAATGTGTTAAAGACGGTGAACTCAATATTTGCCCAGCTCATGAGGCGAGAGATAGGAGACATAGAGTACGATGAGGGCGCAAAGCTCAATTCCAGATTTGCCATAAGTGACGGAGAAGGGATGACGGAGCCGGATGATGTGGATCATGGCCCTGTATCAGAGTTCATACTCATAGACAACAATATGAGAGAAGCGGATGTATCTGAGGAGTATGGCAATCCTGAGGTTGAGGCGAATTATATCGCCGGTAAGATACGTGATATTGTTGACGGAAGTGAACCTCTGTATGTTGGAAGTGGTGCTGACAGGAGACCTGTCAGATATAAGGATATCGTCATACTGCTTAGAAGTGTGTCCACAGCATCCACCATATTTGACAGGGTATTTCAGGAGAAGGGCATACCACTGTATATTGAGAGTGAGAGTGGCTACTTTGATGCTGCTGAGATACGGACACTGGTCAGCATGCTCTCCATAGTTGATAACAGCTACGTGGATTACGACCTGGCTGCTGTCTTAAGGTCGCCACTGGTGGGCCTTGATGAGGAGGAGCTTGCGGTTATAGTGGGTGAATACCGCAGCAGATACGAGAAGAATGGCACGGACTGGAACGCCAGACTTTATGACAAGGTCATAGATTATATGGACACCCATGTGGGCGAGAAAAAACACGCTGTGGACAGACTGTGGGAATTCCTCTGCATGCTTGACTATCTCAAGAAGAATAAAAATTATATGTCCATAAGCGACATAATAAGATACGTGCTGGACACCACCGGATTTTACTGGTTTGTCGGTGCCAGACCGATGGGAAGAAGACGCCAGGCGAATATCGACATGCTCATCAAGAAGGCGGATGATTTCGAGGAGAACAGCAAGGGCGTGTTCAACTTCATCCGATATGTTGATGAGCTCAAGACAAATGATCTGGATTTTGCAGAGGCTGATGTGGTCAGTGAGAATGAGGACGTCGTCCGAGTCATGACCATGCACAAGAGCAAGGGACTGGAGTTCCCTGTTGTATTTGTGTCTGGGCTCGGCAAGGAGTTTAATCTGATGGACACCAGATCAAATGTGCTTGTCCACCAGGATCATTATCTGGCGTGCGACCAGGTCGACCTCAGAACAAGAGCCAGAAGAATGACATTTTTCAAGCGGATAATGAGTAAGAATATCGTTGCGGAGACCTATGCCGAGGAGATGAGAGTCCTGTATGTGGCGTTAACCAGGGCAAAGGAAAAGTTGTACATGACCGGGTGCGTGAAGGATGCAGATAAATTCAAGGCAGCCTGTGATATGTATATAATCGGAGACAGGATGAATTATGCATCTATCATGAAAGCAAATGGCTATGCCGCCTGGATATATACCGCGCTCAGATATGTGGGAGAGTGCGATCATGTGAAGAGCATCGAGGTGGAGGCCGACAGCTTTATGTCTCCTGAGACTGATCAGGATGAAGCAGAAAATATGACAGTGGAAGCCTCTGAAGCGAAGCTCGACAAAGAACTTTATGACCATGTGAAGAACGGACTGGAATTCAGGTATGGCTACAGACATTCGGGGCTTAAGAGCAAGATGTCCATAACCGAGATAAAAAGACTTCAGGCGCACGGTGAGGATGCCATTACACCGGATATCCTAACCAGCAGGGAGTACAGTGCCAGAAGTGAGGTCCCAATCCCAGCATTCATGAGTGAGGAGAGGATAGTCCATGGAAATGAGATAGGAAACATTTATCACAAGATCATGGAGCTTGCAGACTTCTCAGGGAAAACTGTTGCGGATGCAGAGAAGGATGTCGACAGAGTGTTTGAGCTTGGGTTATTTGATGAGCTGTACAGAGAGCGGATAAGACCAAAGAAGATATATAAGATGATACACAGTGAGATAGGACAGCGCATGGCGGCTGCGGGCAAGTCGGACAGACTGTACCGTGAGAGACAGTTCTACATGATGATGAAGCCCGGAGAAATAATGAGCTCACTTAAGGACTGCGGAGACGAGACGATAGTTGTACAGGGAATCATAGATGCCTACTTCGAGGAGGATGGCGGCATAGTTCTTCTGGATTACAAGACAGACAGCGTGAAGGATGCGTCGGAGCTGGTTAAGAGATACCATGTCCAGCTCGACAAATACGCCGATGTGCTTGAACAGCTCACCGGCATGAAGGTTAAGGAGAAGGTCATATATTCATTCTGTCTTGATACAACGGTAAACTTGTAAACCGTACGCTGAATTGATATAATAAGACCGGGTATGCAAAAACGATATAGTGATGAAAGGACATGCGCATGATAATAGCGGAGAATCTTAAGAAGGTGTATGGCGGAGACATTGTATCAGTTGATGATCTCAGTTTCCATATACACAAGGGTGAGATAGTAGGATTTGTTGGACAGAATGGTGCGGGTAAGACAACTACCATCAAGATGCTGACAGGTATACTTATGCCGACGGAGGGCAGAGTAAAGATAAATGGTTTCGATATGAGAGAAAAGCCGATGGAGGCCAAGCAGTCCATGGGTTATATAGCCGACAATCCTGATATATTTCTCAGACTTACGGGACTTGAGTATGTCAATTTCATCGCTGATATATATGGAGTATCGACCACCGAGAGAAAGCAGAGGATAGAGCAGATGGCTGAACGCTTTGGTATGGAGGACAGCCTGAACAGACAGATGGTCAGCTATTCCCACGGTATGCGCCAGAAGATGATGGTCATAGCTGCGCTTGTGCACAATCCACCTGTATGGATACTCGACGAGCCTATGACGGGACTTGATCCGAATGCGGCATATGAGCTCAAGAAGATGATGCGTGAACATGCCGACGCAGGAAACTGTGTATTCTTTTCAACACATGTTCTCGAGGTTGCAGAGAAGCTCTGCGACAAGATAATCATGATAAGAAAGGGAAAGGATATATACCAGGGAACTCTGGATGAGCTTGAGACACAGCACAGGAACAAATCTCTTGAAGAGATATTTGTGGAGATGACGCATGAAGAATTTTAGGATATTGCTCAGTATGATAAGCAGGAATAATGATATGGAGATGCCGGAGCACGGGGACAAGGCAAAGGCATATAAGGTCATGGGAATCATCGCCATGTGCTGTATCATGATCCCGTGCTGTATCGTTGTGGGATTTATAGTTTACATAATGACTGCCGCACTCATGGAGGCGGGAGGCTGTACAGAGGGACTCAACCTCGTTATCCAGCTCATGTCGGTGTTCGGCGTTATATTCAGTATAATGGTCATATTTAATCTGCTTTATTTTTCATCTGATCTTGATCATTTACTGCCGCTGCCTGTGAAACCGGCAGAGCTTGTGGCCGCCAAGTTTACACACGCATATTTTGCCGAGAGCGTCATGGAGTTTATGGTTCTCTTCTGTGGATTTATCGGTTACTTTGTAGCCGCAGAGATAAAGCCGGTATCCGTGATAACCTCATTACTTGGCGTATTTTTACTTCCGGTTCTGCCGCTGGTGTACTGTGGTATATTTGCACTGATAGTCATGGCGTTTTTCAGCAGACTCAAACTGCTCAGAAATGTGGACTTCATGGTGGGACTTGCGGTTGTAGTGTTTGCAGGCCTTTTCATATGGTCATTTGCACAGATGGACTCTGTGAATATAAATAATTACATAGACAGCCTTAAAAATGGTGACAATATATTCATAAAGGTAATGAACAATATATTTTTCACGGTTCCGCTGTTCCTGAAGGCATTGGGCAGTAACAACATCGTGTATATGTTGCTCTTTGTGCTTGTGAACGCTGCCTGTGTGGCACTTCTGTTTTTCCTTGGAAATCTGCTGTACCTCAGGGGCGTATACCTTGTGTCATCCACCGGAAGGTCAGGACGCCGCCAGAAGGAAGTTGTCGGGCTGCAGAACTTTGCCATAAAGACACCGTTCAGATCATATATGGCAAAGGAGATAAAGACACTGGTGAGGACTCCGGCATACAGGAAGTATTGCGTTGTGGTCAACCTGATATGGCCGATACTCGTTGTGGCATTGTTCAATATACCTGCAACTGCGGATTCGATCAGGGCATTCAGAGACACATTTGGAAGAGGGCTTTTCCTGGCTGACATGGTCATGCTGGTTGCGGTCATCGCCCTGGCATTCTTTGCAACAGCGATGAACAGTATCGCATCCACGGCGTTCACCAGAGAGGGAAGCCATATATCATTTATAAAGCACATCCCGATGACATATGATCTCCAGATCCGCGCAAAGGTCTGGGTTAGCATGCTGTTCAGCGGAGTGACGATCGCGGTTACCACGGTTATCCTCTGTATATATATGGAGTGTAGTGTTATAGACAGTGTGTATTATGTTGTGCTGGGAATCCTCGGCTCGGGCATTTGCACATACACAGGTGTGCTTCTCGATTCAACACATCCGAAGCTTGACTGGGAGGATGAATACGGTGCGCTCAGAGGCAATCTGAATGCATTCTTTAATATGGCTATTGCAATTGTTATAGCAATTGTTTTGTGTGTGGCAGGATATCTTGTTTTCAAGTTTACAATGATCCCGTCATATGCAGTATATATTATTTTCTTTATAATAATGGGAGCTATACTCGTTATCCTGCGCAGTATTACTATGCGCAGGAGTGCGTGGAATATAGACACTGATGTGTACAGTTATTAACAGGAGGCAATGAAAATGGCACAGAAAAATGCGTGGAACAAATACAAGAAGGATGAGATAAAGGAGCTGGAGAGCCTGTGTAAGGACTACAGGGAATTTCTTGACAATGGCAAGACAGAGAGAGAATGCGTTAAAGAGATCGTCAGACAGGCAGAGGATCACGGCTACAGAGATCTGAAGAAGATCATTAAGAACAAGGAGAGCCTTGCAGCTGGAGATAAAGTGTATGCCGTGTGGATGAACAAGACGGTCGCCATGTTCAATATAGGAAAGAAGAAGCTTGAGAAGGGCATGAACATACTCGGTGCACACATTGATTCCCCTCGAATGGATGTGAAGCAGAATCCGCTTTATGAGAAGGGCGGATTTGCATATCTCGACACTCACTATTACGGCGGAATCAAGAAGTATCAGTGGGTAACACTCCCACTTGCCATACACGGTGTTGTTGCAAAGACAAATGGTGACGTTATGACAGTGAACATAGGAGAGGACAAGAATGATCCGGTATTCTGTGTTACAGATCTTCTCATACATCTCTCTCAGGAGCAGCTCAAGAAGAGAGCGGATTCAGTGATAGAGGGAGAGCAGCTTGACATACTGTTTGCAAGCAGACCGCTTGAGGGCAAGGAGAAGGAGGCTGTAAAGGAAGCTGTACTTGCGCTCCTTGAGAAGAAGTACGATATGAAGGAGGAGGATTTCTTATCAGCAGAGCTCGAGATCGTTCCTGCAGGAAAGGCAAGGAACTGCGGTATAGACGAGAGTATGATCATGGCATATGGCCAGGACGACAGAGTGTGCGCATACACATCCCTTGTCGCCATGCTTGAGGCTGACGATCCGGAGAAGACGACCTGCTGTCTGCTCACTGACAAGGAGGAGATAGGAAGTGTTGGAGCAACAGGAATGCAGTCACACTTCTTTGAGAATACTGTAGCTGAGATCATGAACGCCATGGGTGGCTTCTCAGAGATCTCACTCAGAAGATGTCTTGCATCGTCAAGGATGCTGTCATCGGATGTATCTGCGGGCTTTGATCCTACATTTGAGTCAGCATTTGACAAGAAGAATGCGGCTATCTTCGGTGAAGGAATGGTATTTAACAAGTTCACAGGATCAAGAGGAAAGTCAGGATCAAATGACGCAAATGCAGAATACATGGCGGCTATAAGAAAGATCATGGATGATGCGGAGATCACATACCAGACAGCCGAGCTCGGCAAGGTAGATGTCGGTGGCGGCGGAACCATCGCATATATACTTTCACTGTATGGTATGGAGGTAATAGACTGTGGCGTGGCTGTACTCAACATGCATGCACCATGGGAAGTGACATCCAAGGCAGATATATATGAGACCAAGAAAGGATATGTTGCATTCCTCAAAGAGGCGTAGGAGCGGACATATCTTCGGAGGAAAAAATGAGAGATCATCAAAAGAAACTTATCATATACGTGATAATACTTGCCGTGGCGACAGTGATGTGGCCACGGCTTAGTGTGTTTGCAGATGAGGATTTTACATCAAATTATAACCAGAGGACATTCTCCGATACCGATGGGTTTGACAGTGGAGAGGCAAATTGTGTGTGCCAGTCTGTGAGTGGATACATATGGATAGGTACGGACAACGGACTTTACAGGTATGACGGAAGTGAATTTACACTGTTCTCACTGGACGGTGACGAGGATGCCACGAAATATTCGATCAACTGCATTTATCTCACAAGTGATGAGAAGCTGTATGTTGGAACGGACAACTATGGACTCTACATGTATGATAACGGAACCTTTCAGAGAGTTTCCGAGATGTACAATCTGGGTGTGTCGACCATCAACGCCATGTACGAGGACGATAACAAGAATCTGTGGATAGCGGCCTCGTCGGGAATATTTCGTCTGTCATCTGACGGTGCGGAAGCTCTGGCTGATGATGTCGTGTCAGGACTCAGCGTGGGAAATATATCAGGACATGGGGACTATGTGTATGCAATAGCCAATAATGATATTTTGATAACCGTTGATCCTGAAAGACATGTCTCCATAACCAACAAGTCAGAGTACAGGGTCGACGATATAAACTCACTGTATGTTGACGAGAATGGCAACAGATATTATGGATCCGCCGGATACAGCATCCTTAAGATAGGAACAGACGGCAAGAATGAGATCATCAACACGGGCAGCCTTCACGGAATCAACAAGATATATTCGGATGGCGACAACATCTGGGCGCTTGCCGATGACGGTGTTGGATATATCTCATCAAAGGGTAATGTGACAGCTATCGGGGGACTGAGCTTTAACGAGTCGATGAGCGATATGATCATAGACTTTGAGGGCAATTACTGGTTTACGTCATACAGAAAAGGTATTCTTCAGTTGGAGAGGAGCAAGTTCCAGAATGTCACAATGAAGTACGGCATAGACAGCTCCATCGTGAACTGTGTGACGAGCTACAATGGCAACACGTTTATAGGAACTGATGAAGGTCTGTATATCGTAGATTCAAATGGCAAGCTTGTGATGAGTACGGAAAATGAGCTCGTATCAAAGCTCAGCGGTATAAGTATACGAGATCTGTATGTGGATTCGGACGATCATCTGTGGATAGCTACATATAAGATATATGGTGTAATAAAGGTGAGCCGAAACTGGCAGTACAAGAGCTACAGCCGTGGAGAGTCATCACTCATAAGCAATGCCGTGAACTGTATAACTGAGATAAAGCCGGGAACGGTGGCGGTTGGAACAGAGAACGGTATATCTGTGATAGAGGGCGATGATGTCGTAAAGAGCATATCGAGACTGGATGGACTTGATAACCCTGACATAATCAGCCTGTACGCAGACGAGACCGGCGAGCTGTATGCCGGTTCCAACGGCGCTGGCGTGTTTATAGTTGACACGGATTATACTGTCGGCAAGATGAAGCTGGATGATACCCAGAAGATGAGCGTTGTGTCAAGTATGGTCCGCGGAAGCAGCGGTTTGTGGATAGGAACGGACAATGGTCTGTATTATCAGGAGGGAACCGTCAGACAGGTCACCACCGTGGATAACACCAACGGTATATACGATCTCATAATGGACGATCAGGGATACCTGTGGATGTTTGGTTCCAGAGGTTTATACAGATATTATGAGAAGGATATACTGAGCAATGCCTCACCTGAATATATAAGCTTTACGAAGAACGACGGAATAATATCCAACATAACAGAGAAATCAACCAACTATGTGTCAAAGACAGGCGTTGTGTATGTGTGCTGCGATGAAGGGCTGTGCAGGATAAATCTCAATTCAGAGTATGTGAACGAGGTAGCTCCTAGGGTTCGTATTGCCTCCATAGAGGTGGATGGAACTGAGCATCAGTTCTCAGATCTGGACGGACAGATAGATGTGCCGAAGAACACCAACAGAATAACTATCAAGTTCTCAGTCCTTAGTTATGTAAACCGTGCTGACATATCAGTGGAGTATTACCTTGAGGGCTTTGAGAGCGAGAAGAGAACGCTCACAGGAACTGACAAGATGGAGGTCGAGTACACCAATCTTGAGGGAGGTACTTACCGTTTTATGTTAACTGCAAAAAATGCGGACGGCGTGGAGTGTGAACAGCCGCTTACATTTGTCATAGACAAGGAACTTGGTTTTTTCGAGACGAATCTGGCAAAGATGCTCCTTGTGATATTTATAGTTCTTCTTATCTTAGTGGGAATAGCTGTTGCGAGAAGTATCTTCAAGCTTCTCAGAAGACAGAACGAGCAGGTGGAAGAGCTCAGCAAGAAGAGTGAGGAGGCGGAGAAGTCCAATCAGGCAAAGAATGATTATGTAAACTATCTTAATCATGAGATAAGGACTCCACTCAATAACATAATCGCCATCTCAGAGCTTGCCATGAGAAACTGTCAGGATACCCAGAGTGATGAGTATGCACAGTACGGTGCCATGTATGCTGCGGGAAGAGAGATACTCGATATGTCCGATGGAATATCGAAGCTTTCAAACCTCAAGGACGACATCATAGAGCCGGAGTACAAGCAGTATTTTGCCTCGGATCTCATAGATGAGCTCTCCGACGAATTCAAGTCCATGGTGAACAGTGATCTCATCGATCTCAAGGTCAGCATTGAGGACAAGATACCGAACGGACTCATAGGAGATATGACGGCGGTGAGAGAGATTCTTGAGAACATATTTGCATGGTCCGCAAATACTACAAAAGAGGGCTATATAAGCATAGACATTGACTGGCGTATAGCCAGAAGAGCTGACGAGGATGTAGATGAGGCGGAGGCCGAGGATTACACAGTCAGTGAATTCTCGGAGCTCATAGAGGAACCGGAGACTGAGATATCCCGAATATTTGACAGGGATCACGATGAGATATATCTGGACTTCAAGATATCGGATACAGGACTTGGAGTTAAGGAAGAGAGACTTGGAACATTGTTTGAGCTGGATGACTCCTATGAGAGATCAGATATAGGAATGTTCAGAGTCAGTCTTGGCCTTGCCATAGCCAAGGAGCTTGTGCGTATGCTGGATGGAAGCATCAGCGCAGAGAGCATATATGGCGCAGGAACGACCATACGCTTCAGCATCAAGCAGTCAGTGTTTGATTATAGTTATGTCAACTACAATGAGAGAAAGCGCAAGGAGATGGCGAGAAGAAATGCCAATTCACATCTGTGGCTGCCGGATGCCCGCATACTTATAGTGGACGACTCAGAGCTTGCATTACAGGTGGAGAAGACCATATTTGATACATATGGTCTGGCGTGCGACACAGCCACATCGGGATTTGATGCACTTGATAAGGTCATGGTGGAGAATTACGATATGGTATTTATCGACACCGTTATGCCTGTCATGGATGGACTGGATACCGTCAGGGAGATGAGAAATCTTGACGGTGAGGAGTACAAGAAGATGCCTATCATTGCGCTGTCCGCCAACACGGTCGAGACATCCAGAGAGGAGATACTCACATCGGGCTTCAACGATGTCATAGTTAAGCCGATAGAGCTCGATCAGGCAGAATCCATGCTGAGGACTTATATATCGGAGGACAAGATAAAGGAGAGAGACACAGAGCTTTCCCAGTCCGATGATGACATCAACTATATGGAGGATGCAGTCCTGCTTGGAAGATTTGTGTCCGTGGAAGATTCCGTCAAAGCCATGGGTGGAAGCTTCAGAACCTTTAACACATTTGTCAGAAATTACAGGGATGAGTACCGGGAAGAGGTACAGCAGCTCAGAAAATATATAGACGACGATGTGAGAAAGTACAAAAATATAATCCATGACATCAAGAGCAGCAGTGCAAATATCGGGGCTTACGGAATCGAGCGCAAGGCGGCCAACCTGGAGTCTGCGATAAATATCGGAAACCAGCAGTATGCCCGCGATAATACCCGCGATTTTATAGCTATGATGAACGACTTCTTCAAGCAGATAGACAAGTATATGTCAAAGATAAATCATGTGGAGGAGCCTGCTGAGAAGGAAGTCCGGGATGGAATAAACAAGAGCAAGCTCAAGGAGCTCAGGGCATTCTTGAGAGCGGGGGACCGCGAACCTGTGGAGGACCTTATACGTGATATTGACAGGTACTCCTACGGAGATATAGACACAGAGTTCTTCACTGCACTTAAGGAGTATGTGGGAACCGGAGATTACCAGACCTCCAGTGAGATGATAGACCAGTATCTCAACAGTATCTAACATTATATAAAGTGCGCAGGCAAAATAAGCCTGCGCTGCAATATAAATAAACAAGAAAAGAGGAAATGAAAAATGAGAGTAGCAATTATCATGGGATCAACAAGTGATCTGCCAAAGGTTGAGCCGGCAGTATCAATTCTTAAGAATTACGGTGTGGAGGTCGATGTGAGATGCCTTTCAGCACACAGAGCACACGCAGGACTTTCAGAATTCATCGAGGAAGCTAACAATAACGGAACAGAGGTCATAATCGCAGCTGCAGGAATGGCGGCAGCACTCCCTGGAGTTGTGGCATCACAGACAGTTCTCCCTGTTATTGGAGTACCTCTCTCAGGCGCAACTCTTGATGGAATGGATGCACTTCTTTCTATCGTTCAGATGCCTTCAGGAATCCCTGTTGCAACAGTTGCGATAAACGGAAGCAAGAATGCTGCATATCTTGCCCTTCAGATAATCGGTGTCAACAACGAGGCAGTCAGATTAAAGCTTCAGGATGAGCGTAGAGACATGGAAAAGGCAGCCATGAAAGCTAACGAAGAAGTAATAGAAAAGTTTAAGTACTAACTTTACAATTAAAAAGTGGAATGTTAGTATGTTGGATGGATGGTATTCGAAAGAAGCTGTACCTGAATCATGCTTCCACAGGAAGCGCATACACGGATACTGACAACAGATTTAAGCAGGTGATTGTATGAGGATTGGATTTATTGGAGCTGGAAAAGTCGGATTCACATTTGGCAGGTATATCGCAGAGAAGAGAGAGCTTGTCAGAGAGAAAACGGATGGAGCATTGTGCCTGGAGGTTGGTGGATATTTTAGCGCCAGCAGACAGAGTGCGGAGCTTGCAGCAGAGTTTACCGAGACCTGTGTGTACGACAGCCTGGAGCAGCTGTGTGAGTATAGTGAAATTATTTTTCTCACCGTTCCTGACGGACAGATAGGAGAGGTGTGGAAGAGTATAAAGGATCTTGACATTCGTGGCAGGATCATTTGTCACGCCAGTGGGGCGATGACATCAGATATTTTCTCAGGTATAACAGAGGCGGGAGCCTTTGGTTATTCGATTCATCCTATGTATGCAATAAGTTCAAAGTACGAATCCTATAAAGAACTGGACAATTCATTTTTTACAGTTGAGGGAGATGACAGACATGTCGATAAGGTATGTTCTGTCATAAGAGCCCTCGGCAATAGCTGTGTGCGCATTGATGGTACCGACAAGGTGAAGTATCACGGCGCTGCGGTGTTTGCAAGCAATCTGGTAACAGGGCTGCTGGCGGTTTCACAGGAGCTTCTGACACAGTGCGGCTTCTCGGCGGAGGAGGCACAGAGGGCTATAGTGCCTTTGTTCCTCGGCAATGCGAAAGCTGCGGCTGACAGGGGAACGGTTGACAGCCTGACAGGGCCTGTTGAGAGATGCGATACAGAAACTGTGAGAAAGCATCTGAATGCATTGAGCGGAGATGAACGGAGCGCATATGCTGCGGTGTCCAGATGCCTTGTGCCGGTGGCAGAGAGAAAGCACCCGGACAGAGATTATAGCGGTTTGATACGTCTACTGAACGGAATAGGAGAATTTAATTATGAAGAACACGACGGCAACACTCAGGCAGATGAAGGGAACGGACAAGAAGATATCCATGATCACAGCGTATGATTACACCATGGCGAAGATCGTGGATGAGTCAGGAGTCAACACTATTCTTGTTGGAGATTCCCTGGGCAACACTATCCTCGGATATGAGGACACGATCTCTGTAACTGTTGATGATATGATACATCACAGTGCAGCGGTGGCAAGGGGCGCAAAGAATGCTCTTGTTATCACAGATATGCCATTTATGTCCTATCAGACAAGCGTGTATGACGCGGTTGTCAATGCCGGAAGGATCATGAAGGAAGGACGTGCCGGAGCGGTGAAGCTTGAGGGCGGTCAGGACATGTGTCCGCAGATAAGCGCCATAGTCAAGGCGAGCATACCTGTATGTGCACATCTTGGACTCACACCACAGTCCATCAACGCATTTGGCGGATTCAAGGTGCAGGGCAAGACAGAGGCTGCAGCCAAGAAGCTCATAGAGGATGCAAAGGCTGTTGAGGAGGCAGGCGCATTCATGCTCGTAATGGAGTGCGTACCAGAGAAGCTTGCGAAGATAGTCACAGAGACAGTAAGCATCCCTACCATAGGAATAGGCGCAGGCCGTTACTGCGATGGACAGGTGCTTGTAAATCAGGATATGTTTGGCATGTATTCAGACTTTGTTCCAAAGTTCGTAAAGCAGTTTGCAAATGTGGGCGATGTTATGAGAGGTGCGGTTAAGGCTTATATCGATGAGATAAATGCCGGAACATTCCCGGGCCCTGAGCACACATACAAGATAGACGATGAAGTAATAGAGAAGTTATACTAAAGGAGAAAACGATCATGGTAATTTTAAAGAAGATAGATGAGGTAAGAGCGCAGGTTAAAGAGTGGAAGAAGCAGGGACTTACAGTTGGTCTTGTTCCTACAATGGGTTATCTTCACGAGGGACATCAGAGTCTTATCAAGAAGTCAGTGGAGCAGAACGACAGAACAGTTGTAAGCGTATTTGTAAATCCTATACAGTTTGGACCAAACGAGGATCTTGAGAGCTATCCAAGAGATCTTGAGGCTGATGCAAAGCTCTGTGAGAGCACAGGTGCAGACATCATATTCAATCCGGAGCCTGAGGAGATGTACGCAGACGGCTTCGTGTCATTCATCAACATGACAGGACTTCCAAATGCACTCTGCGGACTTACACGTCCAATACATTTCAAGGGTGTATGTACAGTTGTAGGAAAGCTCTTCAATATAGTTACACCTGACAGAGCATACTTTGGACAGAAGGATGCCCAGCAGCTTGCCATCATCATGAGAATGGTCAAGGATCTGAACTTTGATATAGAGATAGTCGGCTGTCCGATCATAAGAGAGGCGGACGGACTGGCAAAGAGCTCAAGAAACATCTACCTCACACCAGAGGAGAGAAAGGCTGCAGTAGTTCTCAGCAAGGCCGTAAAGCTTGGTCAGGACATGATAGCTGACGGAGAGAGAGACGCAGCGAAGATCGTTGGTGAGATGAAGAAGCTCATCTCTGCTGAACCGCTTGCAACTATCGACTATGTAGAGATGGTCAACATGGATACCATGCAGTCCATAGAGAAGGCAGAAGGACATGTACTCTGTGCAATGGCAGTCAAGTTCGGCAAGGCGAGACTGATTGACAACTTTATAGCTGAGTTATAGAATACAGCCTTTGAAGAAAGGATAAAATACACAGTATGTTAAAAGGAAAGACAGTAGTTCTCGGAGTCACAGGAAGCATTGCGGCATATAAGATAGCCAATCTGGCAAGTATGCTGGTGAAAAAGCATGCGGATGTGCATGTCATCATGACGGAGAACGCAACAAACTTTATCAATCCGATCACATTTGAGACGCTCACAGGCAACAAATGCCTGGTCGATACATTTGACAGGAATTTCCAGTTCAACGTGGAGCACGTAGCACTGGCAAAGAGGGCGGATGTGTTCATGGTGGCACCTGCGTCGGCCAATATAATCGGCAAGATAGCGGGGGGAATAGCAGACGATATGCTCAGCACAACGATCATGCCGGCAAAATGTCCTAAGATCATAGCACCGGCCATGAATACCGGAATGATAGAGAATCCTATAGTACAGGACAATATAAAGAAGCTTGAGTCATATGGATATGAGATAGTGGAATCCGCAACTGGATACCTTGCATGTGGAGACACAGGCAAGGGCAAGCTCCCTGATGCGGAGGTTCTTCAGGATTATATCCTTAAGGCCATAGCGAAAGAAAAGGATATGGCCGGGGTGAGACTTCTGGTTACGGCAGGCCCTACCCGTGAGGCCATAGACCCGGTCAGATATATAACGAATCACTCCACAGGCAAGATGGGATATGCCATTGCCAGACAGGCCATGCTCAGAGGGGCGGACGTCACCCTGGTCACAGGCAAGGTGGAGATAGAACCGCCGAGATTTGTCAATGTGGTTGACATAACATCGGCTCAGGATATGTACGAGGCTGTCATGGACAGAAGTACAGAGCAGGACGTGATCATCAAGGCTGCTGCGGTGGCTGATTACAGGCCTGCAGAGGTGGCAGAACACAAGATCAAGAAGGCTGATGGAGACATGAGAATCAAGCTTTCGAGAACGAAGGATATTCTGCTTGCACTTGGAAATCAGAGAATTGAAAAGGGGATACAGGATCAGATCATCTGCGGATTCTCCATGGAGACGAGGGATCTCATAGAGAATTCAAGGAAGAAGATAGATTCAAAGCATATAGATCTTATTGCGGCAAATAATTTAAAGGTCGCAGGGGCGGGATTTGGTGTTGATACCAATGTTCTCACTCTCATTACAAGGGACAGTATCAGTGAACTTCCGATGATGTCAAAGGAAGAGTGTGCAGACATGCTTCTTGACAGAATAATGGAGATGCGTAAAGCTGCAGACCTGTCCTGACAGGAGTAATATTTTGAAGCAGATAGATAGAAAAAAACTCAGGGCTGTGTGCTCTGTGTTGTTTGTGCTTTATATAATCTGTATCGTTTACTTTCTTATTTTCAGCGATATGTTTGGCAGAGGGGGATATGATGAACGCAGATACAATCTTCACCCTCTGCAGGAAATACAGCGGTTTATCACATACGGGGATCAGATGTCGCCAATGAGTGTATTTCTGAATCTCTATGGCAATATAATCGCATTTATACCGTTTGGTATGCTGCTCAGATGGGCGAGAAATAAGAACACGACATTTGTACAGGCTCTGCTGTACTCTCTGGGATTTACACTTGTCATAGAGACGGTGCAGTACATAACCAAACTGGGTGTGTTCGATATCGATGACATCATCATGAATACGCTTGGTGGAGTCATAGGATATTGTATATATTACGTTACAGCAAAACTTATCAGGAGATATCATGCAAAGAAGTAAGGAATTCAAAGTTTCGACACCGGGTCTGCCGACGGACACCATAATTGGATACTTTCTGGGCGGATTTGGCGGAGTGTTTGTGGTCATATCCATCATAAAATCCATACTTACCCAGGGAAAGGTACAGAGGGTGTACGGAGTCCTCATGGTCAGCGCGATGCTGATGGCATTTACAGGCCTGGTATTCTCGGCCATAGGCTACAGGGCGGACAACGGAGGTATAACAAACAAGAAGATGGCGATCATACTTAATGTTATAGTTCTTGGAGCGTCTGTTATATTTTTATTGATGGGATTATAGAAAGGGCATGCGATGAATTATTATAAGGATCTTACAGAAGAATATGATGATATAGAAGAGCGCTATGAGCTTATCATGGAACGTGTGAGACAGATAATCCATGAATCACTGGTAAAGGAGCCGTACAGAGATTATTTCAGTCATGTTGCCGGATTTATAGCTAGAATAGGAGATGTTCTGGAACTGGTAAAAAATGACGCACTGCCAGACAGGAGCCTTGATCAGCTTCAGGCGATGAACCATGGGCTGTACAATGATATACTGGGAGACAACTACAATAGAAGCTATGCAAATTACAGATATATCATGGGTGAGTTTTCAAAGGATTACACCCGTGACAAAGAGGAGATAAAGCGCATCGCCCAGCTTCTGGGATTTGTGTACAACGAGATAAGAGGAATGACAGTGTACGCATTTGAGGGCAGAGTGGTTGACATAACTTTGTTTGCGGAGCTGTTTGTCCAGATATATTTCATGTTTCAGGATGATTTTTCCGTGAAGGATCTGGAATCCGCTGTGTATTATTTTGAGAACGATTATGCCGAGTTCTGGATCACGTACAGGATAAGAGAGCAGCTTGACCCTGATCTCACATTTGCGACGGATATCATTATGAACAGCGATTTGGGCGATGTCACGTATCTGTACAGATATGGAGAGTATGTTGGAAAAAATGAGATCGACACGGCGATTTTCATGAGTACCCTGCCGGATTCAGAGATAGAGGCCATGGCAAGAACATTCACCGAGGGCTACAGACTGGGATTCGAGGCTGCCGGAATAGATCTCTCGAAGAAGAAAACTGTAAATATCCGATATTTCCTTGGACAGGAGAGGATGATAAGAGCCGCGATACTGCAGTTTGAGCAGATGGGTCTGAGGCCGATATGCTACCGATATGCGGCAAACAGGATCAACAGGAGACTTATACACAGGATAGGTTATTCGTCAAGCGTTCCTAACAGACAGCTCGAGTACGATCACAGGATGGATGAGGCACTCTTCATGGACAAGAAGCTCATGGAGAGAAAGCTGGAGGTGCTCAGACAGGCATACAAGAATATGGCCTATGAGGCTTCAGTATATGCGGGCCCTGCGGTGGTCGAGGTGTTCGGCGAGAACCCATTTGAGCCGGAGAACAGTGAACGGAATCCTGTGCTCGACAAGAAACAGCAGGAGGCTGCGATCTCATACCGCACAATGAGTTCACAGATCGTAAATGAATATATAGCCCAGGATCAGTGCAGCTTCACTATAATAGCATACCCTGTGCCGGAGATCGGAGATAGATACAGAGATATATTCAGGGATACTGTCAGGATCAACACACTGGACAATGATCTGTTCAGGGCGATCCATCAGAGTATGATAGATGAGCTTGATAAGGCTGAACACGTGAGGGTTGTCGGTCAGGGAGCAAATGTGACTGATATGACCGTTATGATGCACGAGATGACAGATCCATCGAAGGAGACCAACTTTGAGAACTGCGTAGCCGATGTGAATATACCTGTTGGAGAGGTGTTCACTTCACCGAAGCTCACCGGAACCCACGGAATATTAAACGTAAGTGAAGTATTCCTGGACGGCCTGAAATATGTGAATCTCAAGCTTACATTTGAGGATGGAAAAATAGCGGACTATACATGTGACAACTATCCGGATACGGAGAAGAACAAGGCGTATATAAAGGAGAATCTTCTGGGCGGAAGGGATACACTTCCTATAGGAGAGTTTGCAATAGGAACAAATACGACAGCATACGTCATGGCAAACAAATATGACATAGTGTATAAACTGCCTATCCTCATAGTTGAGAAGATGGGACCGCATTTTGCTGTGGGAGATACATGCTATAGCTGGAGTGAGGAAAATGTGCTCCACAATCCTGATGGCAAGGAGATCGTGGCAAAGGACAATGAGTGTTCTATTCTGAGAAAAACAGATGTGTCAAAGGCGTATTTCAACTGCCATACAGACATAACAATACCTTACGATGAGATAGGAGGAATATATTCCGTTCATCCGGATGGAACTGAAGTTCCGATCATCGAGAAGGGCAGATTTGTCCTGCCGGGAACAGAGAAGCTCAATGAAGCGCTGGATCAGGCAAAGTAGACCTATAGGACAAAAAGAGACAGATATCTATTTCAGTCGAAATAAATATCTGTCTCTCTTTATGTATATATCTTTGTTCTGATACTGAAGATTACTTCAGTATGGACATTCTCTTGTATCTCTTGTTTGAGTAAAGTGCCGTGTCTGCCTGTGAGAGTAGATCCTCGATGGTCTGTTCTCCATCGCAGACAAATTCAGTAACACCAACGCTCATCTCTATGAAGTATGGCTTGCCACAGGTTGCGTTCAGCTCGGCTGAGAAATCCTTGATCTTGCGCTGCACTTCGGTGACGTAATCGGAGTCGTCTATAAATGCAAAGCATACGAACTCATCGCCGCCTATTCTACCGATGACATCATGTGGACCAAAACTCTGGGACAGGATGTTCGCGATGTTCTTGAGGGCGAAGTCACCGTCCTTGTGTCCAAATTTGTCATTTACAACTTTCAGTGAATCCATATCAGCGAAGAGAAGTATAGCCTTCATTCCACAGTTTGACGGAATGTTGATATAGTATTCAACCCGCTCCATAAATCCACGTCTGTTATATATACCCGTCAGCTCATCTGATGTCGACAGGTGGTTCAGAAGCTCGTTCTTCTCGTGGATCTCGTTCAGAGACATCCTGAGCTGTTCCTGCGTGATGTTCTGCTCACGGAGCAGCGACATATATTTCAGTGCTGCACCGAGCTGCAGGCTGGTGGAATATATGGAACTGAAGTGAGCCACATCTGTGTTGCATATGAACACTCCGTGGTGATCCTCGTTTGTAAATATAGGAACTATGACGGATGTAAAACGCTTGTCATAGTATGTATATTCGTTGTCAAAAATTTCTACAGAAGGAACCCTTCTGGACTCTCCGAAAAGCACCTGACAATTGTTCGGGTTGAAGAAAGCCTGAAGGAAGACTGACTTTGGAACGATCCAGCTTCCCGTGTCTGTGATGCGCACAGGATCGTCGTATGTGTAGATGTAAGCTCCTTCGTAATTCAGCCCCTGAAGCTTGTGGAGAATGGATGTGTATGTCTTGCCAAGATCCTCGCCGTATGTCAGGGTGTCACGGGTTATGTATATTGATGACCAGCCCATCATCTTGTTCTCGTATATCGTGTTGTAAAGCTGATTCGAGATGAAGAGTGATATGGTGTTGGTTATGGTCGTGTTAAGTCTGTTGAACTGGAGACTCTTGGCTGCAGACAATTTACAGCTTGAGAAGATGGAAGCCAGTTCACGGAACATGTATGCTGTTTTCTGGACAGAATAAAAATCGGTCAGGTCAGATTCGAGAATACATTTGAGTTCATCGATGATCTTGTTCTGTGGATACTCCGTATCAATGTCGCTCTTGATCACGGATACTATATCAATGAGTATCCTGTTGTATGCGGACATGACCTTGGAGGCAAAGAAAGAATCTGCGATCTCTCCGAAGAGTCGTCCGTCGAGAATATCGATGATGTCCGGTATGTCAAGATCCAGTAAATGTCTGCCGGCATCTATCAGGTCACTCTCTGTGCACAGGTGACAGCAACAGGACAGTCTGTTTATAAGTCTGGAATCCAGAGTCTCGGATTTCATGTTGCCGGTCTGGGCAAGTCTCACCGCCGCATACACTGCACGGAAACCGAGTTCACAGGAATTGATATTGACTGTGGTGAGGGGGGGATCCATGTTGACGGAAGATGGTGAATCGTCAAAACCGATGACTGACATGGTTTCTCCTATGCGTATTCCTCTGGACTTGAGTTCTGCATAACCGCCTATTGCCATGCGATCATTTGCAAATACGATGGCATCGGCATCCGGGTTTACATCCAGAAGCTGTGCAGTCTCCTCCTGACAGTATTCTGCGAAGTCGCCGTGTATTATCATGCGGTCCTCAACGCTGAGTCCGTTCTCAGAGAGAACCTCTCTGTATATCTTGAGTCTGAGATTGCTGTCGGTGTTGTCATCCTTGCCGGCAACAAAGCATATATGCTTTCTCTTGTGTTCTTTTATGAGATGTTCTATGGCATCCCTCATTCCTCTTGAATTGTCTGTTCTGATGCATGGATATCCCGGAAGCTTCTCCTCCAGTGTGAGGATAGGTATTCCATCAAAATGGGAAAGGAAAGAATTCATGTCCTTCTCCGATAACAGAGATGATATAGCTCCGACGGAGATGATAAGTGCGTCCAGACACTCAGGATGTGCATAGTAGAAAATCGAATTATACTGGTAATCATACAGTTGATTGGCAGGATCATAAAAGGAGGCATTCAGAAACATGCCCGGAAATACGATGAGATTGCAGTCAAGTTCCTTTGCTGCGTATTCAGCTCCTTTGCAAACCTCTGTTGCGTAATCGTTATCAATATGACACGTAAAAATACCGATGTTCAATCTGTTGTTGGTCATGCGGGTGCTCCTTTAGTAACTGCTTTTGCTGTAGTATAATCGACTGTTATATATTGCGGATAGCTATAATCACAATATATTGTGATTATATCACACGTTCACCACATTATCAATTTGTAATCATCTCAATCTTTACAAAGTATTCGATATAATCTATAATTTATTGGAATATTTGAAAAGGTGCCGGTGCGCCTTGTACAAAACAGATAACAGGAGGATAAGAAATTGGATTACAAGAATGCCGGAGTAGATATTGAAGCTGGATACAAGTCTGTGGAGCTTATGAAGAAGCATATCAAGACAACCATGAGACCCGAGGTACTTGGCGGAATTGGTGGATTCGCAGGAGCTTTCAGTCTCGCTAAGATCAAGGATATGGAAGAGCCTATACTTCTGTCAGGAACAGATGGATGTGGAACAAAGGTTCAGCTGGCTTATATTATGGATAAGCATGACACCATCGGAATCGACGCAGTGGCAATGTGTGTGAATGATATCGCATGCTCTGGTGGAGAGCCACTTTTCTTCCTTGACTATATAGCATGTGGCAAGAACTATCCTGAGAAGATCGCTACTATAGTAAGCGGTGTTGCAGAGGGATGCAACCAGTCAGGAGCTGCCCTCGTAGGTGGTGAGACAGCAGAACATCCGGGACTTATGCCTGAGGATGAGTACGACCTTGCAGGATTTGCAGTAGGTGTTGTTGAGAAGAAGGATCTTATTACAGGAGAGAGCATTAAGCCTGGAGATACACTTATAGGTATCGCTTCAAGTGGAGTGCACAGCAACGGTTTCTCACTTGTAAGAAAGGTTTTCGAGATGACAAAGGAATCTCTTGATACATATTACGACGAGCTTGGCAAGACACTCGGTGAGGCACTTATTGAGCCTACAAGAATCTATGTAAAGGCTCTCAAGTCAGTGAAGGATGCAGGCATTACGATCAAGGGATGCAGTCACATCACAGGTGGTGGATTCTATGAGAATATCCCAAGAATGCTTCCAGACGGAGTTCGTGCTCAGGTTAAGAAGGATTCATATGAGGTACCGGCTATATTCAAGCTTCTCGCAAAGAAAGGCGATATAGATGAGCATATGATGTACAACACATACAACATGGGAGTTGGTATGTGTCTTGCTATAGACCCTGCAGATGCAGATAAGACTATTGCAGCTATAGAAGCTGCCGGCGACAAGGCATTTGTTCTCGGTACAGTTGTAGCTGGTGAAAAGGGAGTAGACTTATGCTAAAGGTTGCAGTTCTGGTATCAGGCGGCGGAACCAATCTTCAGGCCATCATAGATGCCATAGATAATAAAGTCATAACAGATACGGAGATAGTTGCGGTCATAAGCAACAATAAGAATGCATTTGCTCTTGAGAGGGCGAAGAAGGTGGGAATAGCAGCGGAGGTCGTAAGCCCTAAGGATTATGCGGACAGAGCTCAATTCAACGAGGCACTTCTCGCAAAGCTTCAGGAGACCGGAGCGGATCTTATAGTTCTCGCAGGATATCTTGTGGTCATACCTGAGATAGTGATAGATGCATATCCGAATAAGATAGTCAACATACACCCATCACTCATACCGGCATTCTGCGGAACAGGCTACTATGGACTTAAAGTTCATGAGGCAGCCCTTGCAAGAGGTGTCAAGGTAGTGGGAGCTACGGTCCATTTTGTAGATAAAGGCACTGACACAGGTCCGATCATCATGCAGAAGGCAGTTGCAGTACAGAATGGTGATACACCGAAAGCTCTGCAGCAGCGTGTGATGGAACAGGCTGAGTGGAAGCTTCTGCCTGCGGTTATAGACAAGATCGCCCATGGCAAAGTACATGTTGAAGATGGAATTGCAGTTGTAGAAGATTAGGAGGAATATCCATGAAAGTATTGGTAGTAGGAAGCGGCGGAAGAGAGCATGCTATAGTTACAAGTATTTCAAAGAGTGATAAAGTATCCAAGATATATTGTGCACCTGGCAACGCAGGTATCGCAGCACTTGCAGAGTGCGTTGATATAGGTGTGATGGATTTTGACAAGCTGGTTGCATTTGCAAAGGATAAGGCAGTTGATCTGGTTGTTGTTGCGCCGGATGATCCGCTTGTTGCAGGTGCGGTCGATGCATTTGAGGCAGCCGGTATCAGAGCATTCGGACCTCGTGCAAATGCAGCGATCATAGAGGGCTCAAAGGCGTTCTCCAAGGATCTCATGAAGAAGTATGGCATACCTACAGCGGCTTATGAGAACTTTACAGATGCCGATTCAGCGCTCAAGTACCTTGAGACAGCCACATTCCCTATAGTTTTAAAGGCTGACGGACTTGCACTCGGCAAGGGTGTTCTCATATGTAATGACCTTGAGGAGGCAAAGGCAGGCGTCAAGGAGATCATGCTTGACAAGCACTTTGGTTCAGCCGGAAATACCATGGTAATAGAGGAGTTCATGACAGGACGTGAGGTATCAGTCCTTTGCTTCTGTGATGGAACAACGATCAAGCCTATGACTTCAGCACAGGATCACAAGAGAGCAAAGGATGGAGATCAGGGACTCAACACAGGCGGAATGGGAACATTCTCCCCAAGTCCTTTCTATACAAAAGAGATAGACGAGTATTGCATGGAGAACATCTACAAGCCAACCATGGTTGCCATGAAGGCAGAGGGCAGAGAGTTCAAGGGAGTTCTGTTCTGCGGACTCATGATGACACCAAATGGTGTTAAGGTTCTCGAGTACAATGCAAGATTTGGCGATCCTGAGGCTCAGGTAGTTCTTCCTCGTATGAAGAATGATATTATCGATGTCATGGAGGCATGTATCGACGGAACACTTGATAAAGTTGATCTTCAGTTTGAGGACAATGCGGCAGTGTGCGTAGTTCTTGCATCAGACGGATACCCTGTATCATATGAGAAGGGCTATCCTATACATGGACTTGAGAAGTTTGATGGCAAGGATGACTACTTTGTATTCCATGCCGGCACAAAGTTTGACGGTGATCAGATCGTGACAAATGGCGGCCGTGTACTCGGTGTTACAGCAAAGGGCAAGGATCTTTTCGAGGCTCGTGCGAATGCATATGCTGCGACAGAGTGGATCACATTTGACAACAAGTACATGAGACATGATATAGGTAAGGCTATAGACGAGCAGTAATCTATAGATATATATTTACGGAAGAGGTTTTGAGAGAATTTGTCTCAAAACCTCTTTTGTATTCCTGTAATATATATGTTATAATGAAGCACGCTGATGCGTGCGTAGGTCATCGCGCTTACGCACGACGACATATGCTATAATGAAGCGCATAAAATCCTAGATTATTTAGATTTGAGGTGGACTGAATGAAATTACCGTACAGCAAAGAATCTGACATAGTTATAAAAGAGGCAAACAGGGTGGCGAGGAAGCTTGGACAGAATTTTGTCGGAAGCGAGCATTTTATCGTTGCACTGGCATCTGTAGCAGATACAACAGCGTACAGTATTCTGAACGAGAATGGTCTGGATATAGTTAAGATCATAGATGCGTTGAAGTATACATTGGAACCCGGTGGAGTAGTCACAGGGGAGAGAGACAAATATACGATGAGCGCAAGAAGGATTCTCGATGACTCACAGTATGAGGCGAGAAGACTCAATTCCCAGGAGGTGGGAACAGAGCATATCCTTCTGGCACTTATAAAGGAGACAGACTGTGTAGCTGTAAAGCTTATGGCATCAGAGAATGTAAATATTCAGAAGGTGTACACAGACATACTTCTGGCCTGTGGAAGCGATGCGAATACGGCAAAGAGAGAATATGCAGCACTGAAAAAGTCGAGAAATAAGAGCAAGACATCCACACCTACACTGGATCAGTATTCCAGAGATCTGACACAGGAAGCACGGATGGGCAATATGGATCCGGTCATCGGACGTACAAAAGAGATAGAGAGAGTCATGCAGATACTCAGCAGACGAATGAAGAACAATCCATGTATGGTCGGAGAGCCGGGTGTTGGAAAGACTGCTGTTGTGGAGGGCATAGCATATCTCATAGCCCACGATGAAGTGCCGGATACTGTAAAGGGTAAAAGGCTCCTTTCGCTTGACCTTTCAAGCATGGTTGCCGGTTCCAAGTACAGAGGAGAGTTTGAGGACAGGATAAAGAAGGTCATCGGAGAGGTTGTATCGGATGGCAATATCATATTGTTTGTGGATGAACTTCACACACTCATAGGGGCAGGCGGTGCCGAGGGTGCAATAGATGCGTCCAATATACTGAAGCCGTCCCTGTCACGCGGCGAGATCCAGATGATAGGAGCTACGACTCTGAACGAATATCGGAAGTATATAGAGAAGGATGCGGCCCTTGAGAGAAGATTCCAGCCGGTGTACGTGGATGAGCCTACAAGGGATGAGGCAGTGGAGATACTCAAGGGACTCAGACCATGCTATGAGCAGCATCACAATGTCGATATAAGCGATGATGCGGTTGAAGCTGCGGTGGATCTGTCCATCAGATATATAACAGACAGATTCCTGCCGGACAAAGCCATAGATCTTATGGATGAGGCATGCTCCAGAAAGAGGCTCGGATTCTCATCGGACAGACATAATTATGAGAAGAAAAAGGCTGTGGAGGCTGAGCTTACAACGCTCAACGACGATCTGGAGAAGGCACTCATGGCTGGCAATATAGAGGCGGCGGCAGAGGTGAGCGCGAGACAGAAGGAGCTTGCAAAGAAGAATGCAAGAAAGCAGTCTTCCAGCCAGAGAAATATCACAGTTCAGGAGAACGATATTGCGGATGTTGTGTCCGTGTGGACCAAGATCCCTGTGAGCAAGCTCACGGAGAAGGAGTCAAAGAAGCTTGAACGCCTTGAGAGTGAACTTCACAAGAGGGTAGTTGGCCAGGAGGAGGCTGTTACAGCCGTATCACGTGCTATCAAGAGAAGCAGAGTCGGACTTAAGGATCCGAAGAGACCGATGGGATCATTTCTGTTCCTCGGACCTACAGGTGTCGGTAAGACAGAGCTTTCCAAGGCTCTTGCAGATATAGTATTTGGAAGTGAGGATGCCCTGATAAGAGTTGACATGTCGGAGTACATGGAGAAGCACAGCGTGTCCAAGATGATAGGTTCACCTCCGGGTTATGTAGGCTTTGAGGAGGGCGGACAGCTCAGTGAGAAGGTCAGGACCAATCCGTATTCTGTTGTGCTGTTTGACGAGATAGAGAAGGCTCACAGCGATGTGTTCAACATTCTCCTTCAGGTACTTGATGACGGACACATAACGGATTCCCAGGGAAGAAAGGTGGATTTCAAGAACACCATCATAATCATGACCTCCAATACAGGGGCACAGGGTATAGTTGACCCTAAGCAGCTTGGATTTGTCACGGTAAGCGATGAGACAAAGGAACATGAGAAGATGAAGAGCAATGTAATGGATGAGCTCAAGAGAACCTTCAAGCCGGAGTTCCTGAACAGAATAGACGACATAATCGTGTTCCATGCCCTGAGCGAGGCAAATGTAAAGGATATAACCGGACTTATGTTAAAGGAACTTAAGAACCGTGTCCAGACACAGATGGATATTGAGCTTAAGTTCACCGACCATGCAAAGAAATATATCTTTGGAAAAGGCTATGACAAGAAGTACGGAGCAAGACCACTCAAAAGGGCTATCCAGACATATGTGGAGGATGTGCTTGCGGAGGCGATTCTTAGAGGTGATGTCAAAAAAGGTGATACAGTCACAGTGTCAACGAAGAAAAAGAAGGAAGCCGACGGAAAAACCACTGAGAAAATATCACTTACAGCGAAACAAAAGACAGAGGAATGATGTCGGATTAGATATTTGTGATGTGAGCATGATATACAGTAGTGCCAAGTGCGGAAAATTAAGCAGTAGAAATTAATATGAAATATTGGTGAAAATGCATAATTTTGTAGAAAAAAAGGATGCATTACTGTATAATGAAAATCACTAACGGATAGTATACAGAGATTATTGATATATATCAGGATATTATTGCGATAGAGTTCAGATCATACAACAACAACAGGAGGATAAGATCAATGTCAGTAGTAAATGAATTGATAAATGCACAGGGGGAGTCGTTGGAATTCGGTAATTATGAGCTTGGAGCAAAGACCAAGAAGGACGGTTTTGAGTTCCAGGGAGATATCTACAAGATAAAGACTTTCAACGAGATCACAAAGCTTGAGAAGAACGGAATGTTCGTATATGAGTCAGTACCGGGAACAGCAGTACATGGTTTCAAGGCTGATGAGAACGATGTTACATTTGTAGTTGAGGGACCAGAGAATGCGTCCATCACACTTGAGCTTGAGCCTGAGACGGAGTACAAGGTTCACGTAGACGATGTATATGTCGGCAAGAACAAGACCAACCTCGGTGGCAAGATGAGCATAAGCGTAGATCTTGAAGAGGGCAGACCAGTCAAGGTTGATGTTAAGAGAGCATTTGACTAATATAGCATACACAGGAGATATTTATGGCAAAAGGAAAACAGGTGTTTTTTTGCCAGGAATGTGGATTCGAATCGACAAAATGGATGGGGCAGTGCCCCGGCTGTAAAGCGTGGAATTCATTTTGCGAGGAGAAAGTGACAGTAGGCGCCAAGAGCCAGTCCGGTAGAAGGGCTGTCGTGGCGCCTACAAGCATTTTGGAGGTGGAGACCACCGACGAGACGCGTTTTACCACAGGAATAGGCGAATTAAACAGAGTATTAGGCGGCGGGATAGTGAGCGGATCCCTTGTGCTGGTGGGAGGAGATCCGGGTATAGGTAAATCCACCATATTGCTGCAGATGTGCAGGAATATGTCAGAGATGGGACAGAAGATACTTTATGTGTCAGGTGAGGAGTCCCTTTCACAGATAAAGATGAGGGCAGAGCGTATCGGAAATTTTACAAAGGATATGCTGCTTCTCTGTGTCAACAATCTCGAGGATGTGGAGGAGTATGTCAAGAAGGACACTCCAAAGGTCATTGTTATAGATTCCATACAGACCATAGTTACGGATGACGTGGAGTCTGCACCGGGAAGTGTATCCCAGGTAAAGGAAGTTACAGCCAGACTCATGAGGATGGCGAAGCAGACAGGGATCGCCATATTCATAGTAGGACATGTTACCAAAGAGGGAACCGTGGCAGGCCCAAGAACCCTTGAACATATGGTAGATACAGTTCTCTATTTCGAGGGCGAGCGTAATGCCGGGTTTAGAGTCCTTCGTGCAGTAAAGAACAGATTTGGCTCTACAAATGAGATCGGTGTATTTGAGATGAAGGGAACCGGACTTGCAGAGGTGAAGAATCCGTCACAGCTTATGCTGGATGGAAGACCTGATGACACATCCGGGTCTGTAGTAGTATGTACAATGGAAGGAACAAGACCGATATTGCTTGAGATCCAGGCTCTGGTGTGCCAGTCAAGCTTCAATCTGCCAAGAAGAACAAGTGTGGGACTCGACTACAACAGGGTAAATCTCTTGCTTGCTGTTCTTGAGAAGAGAGGCGGCATAGTTATGGCGGGCTGTGATGCATATGTGAATATAGCCGGAGGTATGCGCCTTGATGATCCGTCGGCAGATCTGGGAATAGTATTTGCTCTTGTATCAAGCTTCAAGAACCGTGCCATACCTTCTGATATGGTCATGTTTGGAGAGATGGGACTTTCAGGCGAAGTGCGTGGAGTGTCAGGTGCTGAGCAGAGAGTACGCGAGGCCGCAAAGATGGGATTTAAGACCTGTATCATACCGAGATCCAATCTGGACAATGTGAAGAAGATGAAAGACCTTGGAGACATGAAGGTGGTAGGTGTCGCAAATATACAGCAGGCACTGGAGTATATATAGAAGAAAATATTCAATCATATAAAGCACGATAATAGCGGTGAGCATGGCCACAGTATCATTTGGTATTGTGGCCAAAATTATTTCGTGTAAAATTCAATAAAAGTGCTTGACTTTGCCAAATGATGGTGGTATCTTATAAAAGTTGTCGCGTGAGACGGTGTCAAAAACATCTATAAAGCATCAGGTTTTTGAGATTTATTCGCTTTATAATCACCCGGTTATGATACGAAATCAGTTCATAAGAGC